>MDSV01072392.1_pt1 | contig 74266 bp, 88 predicted proteins | sample 810851 | NCBI WGS metagenome assembly MDSV01 (sample SAMN05326640, study PRJNA326480) | marine metagenome | isolation source: seawater | place: Atlantic Ocean: North East | collected 2012
GAAGCAACTACTCGAAAGGCCTTACTACAAGATCAGGCATGACGCACCCAGCCTCCTGTTCCGGCACCTGCAACTCCCTTTTCAAGAAGCCCTTAAAAAGGTTCCTGAACTAGAAGGGATCAAGTATCAGGTGTACATGAACAACGGCAGTTTTCATTTCGGGTACTTCGAAAAAACCTACGTCGACATGTACCGGAACCATAAGGACCTGGTGCGTATGTTGAGTAAACGTGCGTTGATTGCCCGTAACCAAAAAGAGGCAAATGAGTACTTCCGTAGTCATGCAGCAACCCGTAACAATACCTACCTGGTGATGTACGTCGGGGCCAATAAGAAGTCGGACGCCTTGAAGGATGTGGCCACTCAGTTGATTGAGCGATTGGGTTATCCGGTTGAAGTCCATCTTCCTGAGCGCATCAAGAAAGAGCGCGATCCAACACAATCGGTAAAACAGGCAGTCAAGTGCAAGAAGAAAAAGGGATACTTATCGCTGGCACATAGTTACAACAGCTTCAACGAAAGTTTCTTGCTCTCAACTGCACGCGAGCACTTCACTGAAGACACCTTGATTGATACCCCTCTTGCATGGGTGACTCTCAATTCAAAAGGCGATCTTGATTCTCGTTTCGCTCGGTTCAACACATCGACCTCCCGCCTTATCAACAAACACTGGGGCGACAAGATCGCAGTAGTTACTGCCGTCCAAGCCACCAAACTCAAAGAACAAGGAATCGAGAACGTGACTGACTTCCTCGTCAAGTACGCCGACGAAAAGTTGGCAGCCACTCCGGATATCAAGCGTTTTGCAGCGTTTGCTAAGCACGTCAGTGACCGGTATGACGACAACCACAAAATCCTCTTCAACATGTGCTTCCACGAAGACTTGATGAAGTCACTGGGTTTGCGGTTCCACATCAGTCAGGAAAGTGCTGTGCTGATGAAAGTCTGTCGTGAGATTGACAGCTCCATGAGCCGTTTCGAGAAGTGCAAGGAAGCGATGAAACACGTCAAGCCTCATCCAAAGGTGAAGACGTGCCTGGATAAGTTGCATGCGTCGCCTTGGGCCGACTTCATCGACTTAAACCATCTAAGACATAGCCTGGCTGAAACAACTCCAGGCAGTGCTGAGTGTGAGATCCCTTACACCATCCTCCGACACTTACTGAAGTAAAGGAACAACCATGACTGAAGTCATTCGCATCATCGCTGCCGTAGTGGATACCCAGCGACTCACCCTCTACAAAGAAGATGGCACCACCATCCTGGTTCCCCAGGGCGACAGCCGTATCCGTCCCCTGGTGGATAAGGCAATCCCGGCTCTGGAAACAGATAAGTTCTGCGACCTGACTGCTGAAGATCTCGCCATCAGCAACCACTACAACGAAGCTCAAGCCGGTATGGGCGGCTTCGTGCAGTTCTTCCGCATGTTCAAGAACACCATCGAGGACATGTTCAACAAGTTCGCTGAGCTGGATGGGGCACCCGCTGCACCTGTAGCTCCAGTGGTAGCCGGTGTCCTGGCCCAAACTGCTCACACCCCTACAGCGAGCCAGAACGCTGTATCGGAGATCATGGCTCATGCCACTCCGGTCAGCTCGCCGTCATTCCACGCCCCTATGGGCGAGGATGAAACCCTGGTAGCCGTGACCTCCTCCGGGGGCATCATCCCTGGCATCGAGAAGATCGACGTTCAGATCCAGGCAGTGGCCAGCAAACTGGGCAGTGCCGAAGGCGTGAAGAACTTCTTCGAGCGCATCTCCCAGGTCCAGCGTCGTCACTCGGTCCAGGACCTGCTGACCTTCATGGAGAAAGGCGAACTGCCGATCGCCGATGACGGCACCGTGCTGGTCTACAAGCGCCTGAATTCGACCCAAGAAGAAGGAGTATTCGCCGACTGCCACTCTGGCAACGTCAAGCAGAAAGTTGGTAGCAGGGTCTTCATGAGCGAGACCTTGGTCGATCCCGATCGCAGTACCGAGTGCTCCAACGGTCTGCATGTGGCTCGCCGGGACTACCTGAGCAGCTTCAGTGGCAACGTGTGCGTGCTGGCCAAGCTGGCACCGGAAGATGTGATCGCCGTACCTCACCGCGATCCACGGAAGCTGCGTGCCAAGGGCTACCACATCATCGCCCGTCTCTCCAAAGAGGATGCCGATCTGGTGTGTAGCAACCAGCCAATGACTGACTCTGTACTGCTGGGCAACGCTGCTGCAGGCAACCACGTCGGTGTGCTGGAGACTGTGGAAATCACCGGGCACTACGGTAGCGGGCTGATCATCACCCCGGTTGCCGAAGCCACTGAAGTGGTCATGGAAGAAACCAAGCAGGCCGTCTCTCTGGACGAACTGCCAGCCGTAGCCAAGGAAGGCTCCAGCGTGGATGCGGGCAAGGTGGCTAAGCAGGTGGTGACCGAACGTAAGTCAGGTCGTCAGCAGCAAGCCGAAGCCCTCCTCAAGGGTGTGTTGGAAGGCAAGACCGGCAAGGTGCAGATCCAGAAGGCCAAGGAACTCCTGACGTTCAAGAAGACCGCCAAGGTCAGCTGGGACAAGCTGGGCATCTCCGAAAGCCAGGTGACCAGCATCACTGCTATCGCCAACGGTGTCGAGCCTGTGGCCGAAGTGAAGCCGGTGAAAGCCAGCACCATCACCAAGCCCAAGAAGGCTGCTCCGAAGCCTGCCGAGAATGCCGCAACGGTCACCACCGGCACTCCCCGCGAGCGCATCCGCAAGATGATCGAAGCAGGCATCAAGGCCAACGCCTCCAACATCGTATCGATCAAGAAGGCAGCCAAGAAGAGCTGGTCGGCTCTGGGCGTCACCGACGCTGAAGAGAAGCAGATTCTCTCCGCAGCCTAATCATTCTCCGCAAGGACGCGGAACCCCCCCCCCCCCTCATCCTGAAAGGAGACCTAGATGAGCGAACAACCGTTACCCCTTTACCTGGTCAACGACCTATTCCGTAACACCTTCCTACCGATTTTCGGGCGGGTAATGCTCACGCCAGGGGCTGCAGCACATCCTATGCGTGAAGCAGCTATCTCAGCTGTGCGTGTGTTCGATCAGTTCACCGAGGACAACGACCCGTATGGGGAGCACGACTTCGGTTCGTTCGAGATCGATCACCAACGGTTCTACTGGAAGATCGACTACTACGACCAGCACTACCGCAACGGATCGGAAGATCCAACCAACCCCCTTATCACCAGACGGCTGCTGACCATCATGCTGGCCGAGGAATACTGACCCATGAAACTTATTGGCTTGATTGGCCGTGCCCGTAGCGGCAAAGACACCGTGGCCGGTTACCTGGCCATGCAACACAAATTCACTCATGCCGCCTTTGCAGATCCTATGAAGGAGATGCTGGAAGTGGCTTTCGGCAACATCAATTTCCGTGACGGTGACCGTGAACAGCCGATCGACTGGCTGGGCAAGTCACCTCGCCAACTCATGCAGACCCTTGCAACAGAGTGGGGCCGTGACCTGGTTCATGAAGATCTGTGGACCATGCTCACCGAGCAGAAGGTCAAGAACGCCGTGGAGTTCAACCTTCCACTGGTGATCAGTGACGTTCGTTTCCACAACGAAGCGGACATGATCCTCAAGCATGGTGGCGAGCTGTGGCATATCCAGCGTGACACTGCCGAGACGGTAAACGCTCACGTCAGTGAGCAGTACTCCTGGGACACCTATCAGACCAAGACCCTCGACAACAACGGGTCTCTGGCTGAGCTGTTCCTTCAAGTCGAAGAAGCCTACCAAGGCGAGGCATTCACCCGGTTCATCGAGCAGGTGAAGGTCTTCTCTCAGGAAACCCAGCCCAAGCTCTGCCGGTGCGACCACAAGCTGCAAGGCACCGGAGCCGTGTTCTACCAATCCACCAAGCTCCTGCAGTGTTCCAACTGTCATGGCTGGCAGCAGGTGCGTAAACCCATCGAGGTGTGAGATGACTGAGATTCAAGAGATGGCTCAGGCCATCCACGAAAAGCACAAGGCACTATGGCCATTGACTTGGGCGGTTGCTGATTTCATGGCCAAGCAACTGGCAGGGGATCAAGGCTACCTTATCGTCAATCAGCTGACCCATGAGTTGATGGGGCTGAATACCGAGCCGGTAGAGCCAGCCCCGGAGCCTCGGGATAAGCGCGTCCGCCCCAGCTACCTAGACCAAGCGGTGATTGATCGCGTTGCTGAAAGCTCTGCCCGGCATCTGGAAGAGATCGGCCGAGGATTAGCCGAGCCAGCCCCGGCGCAGGATGAGGCGTTGGCAGATCGAATGCGCGCAGCCGGGATGATGACTATCGACGAGATGCTAAGCGGCGCCCCGCTCGACCGGTTCATGCGACACGCAGGCGTCCACGACCTAGCTACTTATGGCCAGTGGCTTGACATGAAGTGCCGCGAGTTCCTGACCATGCAGGCTAAGCGCGACCTCAACAAAGACCCCGAAGACGCTATGTACGAATGGGTAATTGCTCATGCCGCAGTCTTCCAAGAAGCGCGGATTAACTTCAATGCAGCACGCCCCGCGCAGACCGAGCGGCAGCCTTCTGTTCGCATTACGCTGGTGGAGAATGATCCACATGGCGGCACATACATCCGGCAATGGGACAACCTAGCTGGACTTGGCGCCGGTCTTCGCCTTCTCTACGCCGCCCCCATCGCGCAGACCGCCCCGCAATTTACATCTGCCGATGAGAGCGCCGTCCGCGAGTTGTTGGCCGTCTTGAACCGAGATGGCGGACAGCACCAAGACAGCGTCGGCCTTGCTCAAGCTGCGCAAGATGCCCTTGGGGAGGTAGACAGACTCCGACAGGCTCAGACCGAGCAGCAGCCGGAGCAGAGCGGGCTGTACACCTGCATCGGCAAGGGTGGTTCGTATGAACTGATCGGGCGGGCGACTACGGCTGGCGCACTCAAGGTGACAGGCCGTTTTGCGGATGAGGTGATCGTCTATCGCGACACCGAATCAAGCGCGCTCTACTGCCGAGAGCCGGGAGATTTCCGCCTGCGGATGGCTCGTTGCTAGCAAGCTCGGTGACACCGTTCAGATCCCCTCTGAACTGATTCAGTAACACCCCACTCCCTTAACAACATCCTTGCATTCCCCTGGCTCGATCCAGGGGAAGGATTCGTCATGTCCGTAGAAAAGCAGATCAAGGAACTACCAGAATGGTATCCCGACAAGGTAACCGAGCAGCAGATGGCTGACATTCTGGGCACCACCAACCGCTCCCTGGAAGCCAGAAGAGCAAGGAATCAGATCCCTGAAGGGGTTTGGAACCGCATGAATGGCCGCATTTACTACAGCCGATCGAGGTTTGAATCATGGCAAGAAAGCCAATGGCACTGCCCACAGGAGTTGAACTCCACTACGGTGCGCTCCGTATCCGATTCAGTTGGAATGGAAAACGCTGCTCCGAAACACTCGACTACCCCACGACGCAAGCGGGGATCACAGCTGCATCCCGTCTACGCGATAAAGTAGTCCAGATGGCCAAGCACGGCACCCTCACCCCTGAGGCCTATGCCGAGCTGTTTCCCAACTCCACCAATGCCATGGCCGCTGTCAGCTACACCTTTGGCCAGTATGCCCAGGTCTGGCTCGACAGCCGTAACCTGGCTGCTGGCACACGGGTCAACTACCGGTCAGTGCTCAACCACTGGTGGATGAAGTACCTGGCCACAACACCCCTGCACGCTATGACCACGGCATTCATGCGTGAACTGGTGGTTCGTGTTCCCTGGACCACCGATGGCGTCAAAGCCAATGCGATGAACAAGCTGAGCACCATCCTGGAGTCAGCGGTGAGTGACAAACTGATCACTGAGAACCCTCTGGTGGATCTGGACATTCCTAGACCCAAGGAGAAGACCATTGATCCCTTCACTCAGGTGGAGGCTGAGCTGATCATCGACAAGCTGTACGCCACTGAGCATTGGCCCAGCGAGATCTATGCAGCCTTCTTTGAGTTCACCTTCTTCACCGGTATGCGTCTAGGTGAAGTGGCTGCACTCAAGTGGGATTCAGTTGAGCTGGATAAGCGTCGTGTGCTGGTTCGCCGTACGGTTGCCCAGAAAGAAGTGGAAGACCGAACCAAGACCAAGAAGGATCGGTATGTGTTGCTCAATGACCGGGCCATTCATGCACTGGAGTTCGCCAAGGCTTATGCCGAACGGCGACTGAAAGGGACGGGCAAGCTCACCGAGTTTCCGTACTGCTTCCCACCCAGCAAGAAGTCCCAGTACATCCAACAGACCAGTGACCTGCACCATCAGTGGCGACCTACCCTGAAGGCACTGGGTATTCGATACCGTCCTCCGTACAATGCGCGCCACACGTACGCAACCATGTGTTTGATGGCCGGGATGACCCCTGCCTTCATCGCCAAACAGCTTGGCCACTCGTTACAAATTCTCCTCTCTCGATACGCTCGTTGGATCGAAGGGGAAGGTGATTGGAACGAAATGGGAAAATTGAAAATTGCCCCGAAATTGGCCCGAAGCGAAACCTAACCCTCTGAAACCCGCGAGATAGAGCTTCTTGATTTCTACAGCTAACATCACCATGCAGTTCTAGGTGGGTTTTTTTGAGGTCTGTTGAACGTATTTACTGGGCTGCAGGCCCCTCAACAGCCCTCAAAAACACCCAATTGGCCCGAAAAGTGGCCCGAGATTTGGCCCGGAATACACAAAGAAAAGCCCCGATATCCGGGGCTTTCTTCTGTCAGTTTTACTCACAGGTTCCGCTCCTTGGTTACGCCACTCCTTTACGCTTCTCGAAGGTTCTGGCACCGGCATAACCCAGGTAGCCAGCTGAGAAGGTCCACCACAGTTCCTCTGGCAAGGCAGCGAATCCTTTACCTACATTGGCGAAGAACAGATCCATACCCAAAGGGTTGAATACACCGATCACCGGAGCCACAACCGTCAGGCTCAGGATCACGAAGTAGAACACGTAGAGGAAGGACGGACGTGCCCGGCTGGTCCATGGGTCAACACTGCTGGCTTCAGCGACGATGGCCGACATGCGCGTCTCCAGTTCCTTCAGCTCACCATTCTGCTGAAGCGACAAGAGATCCAGTTGAGCCTTGGCTTTCGCCTGAGGATCTGGAATCAACTTGTCGATCAGCTTGCTGCCTACCTCAAGCAGCGAAGGCACCACGGTGAGCAGGCTCATTTGCAGCCCTCGTGTTCCAGGCTGAAGTGATTTCCGTCTGCAGAACTAAAACGTCCACCCCAGCAGCCACCCAGTGACTCCCAGTACTCACCTAGCTGGGTGTAGTCCTCGGTGGCAGTCAGGTACTTGCCATCCTTGAACAGGTTGAAGTCCACAGCAAGACGCTGCTTGTGAACACTCCGAGCAGCCCCATAAGCCTTCTTCTCCCCATGCTGGCCATGCAGACGTGGGTCTCGGTAGGCATCGCCAAAGGTCAGTTCATACCCATTCTGGTAGGCATACTCGATGAGCAAGCCAATCAGGCGTGTGAAGTGTCGTTGTTTGTTTCCTAGTGTCATGACGTAAATCCTCTTACCAAGTGACTGCGAGTCCTTTCGCTTTCATAAGCCTGCTGACAATGCCCTGGCTGCCAGAAGAACAATCGATTGATCCAGGTATGTGCAACCACCCAACGGCGTTTGGGTGACTGATCCAGTACCCCACAGCGGTAGGCACGACTGGACAAGGTTTCGTCCGGTGTGCCTGCCAGCAGGGCATTGGCCAGTTGATCGATGGCGATCAGCACCGACAACCACCAGCTCACGCTTGCACCCACAACATGGCTTGTTCGGCACCTGCCAACGACAAGGCCTCACCCAGTTCGGTAGCTGTTACCTGGATCACATCGTTGTTAGCCAATACCCAGGTAACCGTCTCGCTGGTTGAGGCCTGCAGACCTAGAATGGCGCGAGCCATTCGAGCCTGACTCACCTCATCGCCGTCGAAAGTATTACCTGCAGCAGTAGTGACTTTGATCGCACTGACTGCCTCAGTCCGGTCAGACTTCCACTGTTGGCGAGCTGCGAGTACGTCCTCAGCTGCTTTGTCTTCCGCTGTTTTCAGCTGGCTCCAGTCGATACTCATAAAACCTCCTCCGCTACTACGGGGTCTTCGATGACTTCGGGTTCCGGTTCCGGGTCGAACGGCAGCGGGATCGGCCCGTCAGCCGTGACGGTCAAAGGCTCAGGGAAAGCAACCGCCCGCGAGGGGTTCGGGCCATGCGGTAGGCGCAGCGTCAAATGCAGCTCGCCGTCAATGCGCGAGACGGGGCCAGTGATCCAGTCGGAGGCGATGGCCTCGGCTGGCAGCGTGGCGCCTTCCGGTAGCTGACTGAAGTCGAAAGTCTGACCGTTTAGGGTCAGCACGTCGCCGGCCAGGGAGGCTGTTAGTGTTTCGTCCAGGCGGACTGGGGATAGAGTGATGTGCATTTAGAACCACCTCCCCTTCGCCATGTACGAAGGTTTTGCGCTGGCCGTTGATATCCCCGCGACAATCCAGACAACGCAGCCTGTGGCTGCTATGACTCCTCCTGTGCATGCCCAGCAGATCGCGCTCTGTGCGTCATCCGCTCCAGGAACTACCTCGGGGGCTGAGAGAAAAGGCGCAGGGAAAGTCATGACTACGGACGATGGGCTTTGATAGATCCCACCCATGCCTAAAGTCGTGGACAGCCTGCTCGCGCTAGTAAAGCTGCAAAGCTGCGTCCCATCCGCATACCGCACGTACTCCCCATTGGCATTGCTGCCGCGCTCGATGATCGCGCCAGTGGGCGTGCCACCGGATTGGGAGACGGTGCCGAGGATGTTATCCCGCATATACCCATTGGCTGGAAACTTCGCCAACTCACGTCCGTTACTCATAGATCACCTCGAACACCGGCAGCTCTGCCAGGATCTCTTCAATAGTGGGTTGGGCACGTTCACCACTCTCTACCAGAGCTAGTTGGGTGTATCCGTAATCCCAAACCTGAGAACGCCAAGCACGGAATGCCCGGCCTTCAATCTGGAACTTAGGGACACTAGGTTCCTCGGCATAGGTCACGGCAGACTTGATATCGTCATAGCCGTAGGCCTTGGCCGTGGTGTCCATGTGGGATTGGATATCGGCCATGAAGTCTTCGGCAGTGAGGATACGCACCGGGTTAAGGTGTGCCTGGACCTCTGCATCCGTCATGCGAACTAGGTCAGGCTTGATGTAAGCGTCCTGGCTACCATCAGCTTCATAAGCGGAGACTTCGCCGGTTTCTGATTTGTAGTATTTCATTAGCGAAGTTCCTTCCAGCTTGCTATTGGCGAAGTCCCGACTAAACCTGCTGAATATGTAGCGCCGGGAGGGACAGTTGCAGATATAGCAGCATACATAGACGTAGGCACGTAGCCGCCATAGATAGTTTGATTTCCAATTATTAGATTGACAGCTCCGATATTACTTGAAGTAGGGCCAATCAATATATTAACTTCGATGGGCCTCCCACTTGTGTTTATGTAGGTGGTGCCCATAGCTCTGCTGGCCGTAAAATTCTGCCAAGTCTGATTCCATCCAAGCTGACCCTCTCGGTTATCAATACGACCCGCCAAATTCGCAGAGTCGCTCGCCAACTGAGCAGCATCGGCAGACCCGACATTCACGACAGAGCCGAACAACTTTATAACCCAGCAGCCGGTTACGTTGAGTGGGCGGGTTTCGGCAGCAGTGCGAGTAGTTCCATCTGCAAAGACATTGGCTGTAGCTCTGGGCGGTGTACCCTCCGGAGGACCGTCTAAGTTTATCTTAGTGTCCCCATAGTTTTGACCAGAGTTGTTTGCGTTTTGCGTTGGGTACAGGCCATGTCTGTGCTGTTGCAAAGCGTCACGTTGAATCTCACCCGCAACAGCAGCACTCAGCGCACCGTCACCACGCAAGAACACAGCACCCAATGACCCAGAGCTCTTACCGTTGTAGTCAGGCAGGCGGAACGTGGTGCTACCGTCACCAGTCGAGTAGCAACCACGCTTGGTTGGATCAGCCAGCCACACCGCATCGCTGACCACCGGCACCTTGCCTGCTGCAATGGCAGCCCAGGCATCCGGGTAAGTAGCTCGGCTCAACAGCTGACCATCAGAGGCTGCACGTCCGGCACCCAGCAAGCTGCGAGACGCAATCCAGCGAACATCCAGTACCGGCTCACCGAACTTGGCTTCGGCAGTGGCCAGGCGAGACTCCACCTGCGCCGCGCTGTAGGTATCGGCCACCTGGAAGGCACCGAAGGCCTGGATCACCAGCTCGTCACCAGCACTGGCTGCGTGCTCCAGCTTGATCTGGGTAGAAGATGACATGCTGAAGTCAGTGACTGGTTCAAGAGCTGAGCCGTTTAGGAACGCCAGGAAGGCATTCGGCGTGACGTTCAGCACTAGACCGTTGGCATCCACTCCGGTGAATATCGTCTGCCCTGCAATGGCTACGAATTTGAAGGTCGACACCACCTTCGTCAGCTTGGTGAACTCCCCTGCCGTCAACGACTGATAGGAGTAGGAACCAGCAGGCCAGGCACGAGGAGACGTGCCTTCGAGGCCGCGAACCAGACCATTAAGTGTGTTACCGCTGCGTGAGGTGTAGCTCACGATCTCGGTGTACAGCGGACTGCCCACGCTATCGGCAATAACCAAAATACCCCCTGTTAGAGGAGGCATGCGGTAAGCACCTGTTGGGTTGGCCAGTGTCACTGACACATCGGCAGATCCTAGTGGCGCTGCCAACTGAACCTGTACAAAATTCTCATAGGTCATTTATTACGCACCTTGATCTTGAACTCGACTTCTTTGGTCCGGTCTTGTTCGGTCAGAACAACACAAGTCACGATGTAGTCCATGAAGTTAGTACCGCCCCCGATCCAAACTTTGAACCGTTTAGGATCGGCCCCCATGATCACGTACTCAGGGTGAACACCGGGACCTACAACAAGTGTGGGCTGCTCTTCAGCAACACTGGTTACCGTGATAGTTACTGTTTCAATGTCGTCAAACGGAATGGATGAAAACCAATCCGCCATCTCTACATCATAGTCGAGAACTTCATTCGGCTGCTTAACAAATACTTCCACGGAATCACCTCACACTTTAATAAGTCGTGGCTGTTCCGGCACATCGATAAGTCTGACTTCTTCCAACAGCACAACTGTGCGATCGGCAGGAGCTTTAGCTATATCGTTTACCTGAATGAAGCCGGTGGCAGTGCAAGTACCTTCAGAAGTACTCGACGCGAATTGAGTCTTGGTTGGAACTCCAGACACTACTGCTTCAGTGAGTGCCGGACTTCCTTGGATATCCAACTGCACAGTACTGACTTGCATACCCAGGTAGGCGTTAGCTGTACCAGACCTGTTGTAGCTTCCTTGTGCGTACCCACCTCCTGTTGCATAGGAGATGGAGTTGCCTTTCAGTGCCCAACGGTATTCAGCCAAGGCGTATGCAGTGGTCTTCCCTCCACCAACACCAGTCACACCTGTCTGAGTACCCAATGCAATACCACGGCCTTTGGCTGTGACATGAGCAAAACCCCGTACCCCTTTGGTATGGACAGGTTTGGCCGAGCTGGCTTGAGCCTTCGAGCTGACAGACTGGATCTGGTAAACCTGGGTATTGCTGATCCAGGCAGAAGCCATGGAGACAGCAGCCCCCATCAACTCGAATTCTCGGATGCCTCCACGAGTGACCGCTGCGTCAACCAGGTGTGTTGCTTCAGCCAGCGCATCTGTGCCTGCACCACCGGAACGACGGCATTCACCCTCAGCATGACTGGAGGTATGCGCGTGTGCCCCGCCACCTGCAATCAGAATGCACTTGGCTTGTCCGAAGGCATTGGCTCTGCCATCGGTACGCCCTACGTGATAGGTAGTGCCGAACGCATCAGCACGCGCCCGTACAGGTTGGGTCTGGGCGTACTCGTAGACCTGCCCTTCACCTTCTGCCGAAGCGTATGCCCACATCAGTGTCTGTTTGACACGGGTACGCTTGCTGGCAAGACCGGAATAACTGAACAGGGCATCCCCCTGCCCTGCCAGGAAGAACTCAACCGAAGGCTTGGCAATGCCTTGGGCGATACCCTCTGCAGACACATAGCCTGAGAAGTCGCACTGGGCCGAACCCTGAGCCAGGCAACTAACAAGCGCTTGTGTTACAGGAATCAGTTGTTTGGTGGCTTGAACAACAGGCGTCGCATTCGCCTGCGTGTTACCTGCACCGTAGCGAGTGACTTCCGGAACGGCCACTGCGGTGGCGAGCACAGCTGCAAACCCTGTTGCCAGGATCTGCCCAGAAGTTGCACCACCAAAGAGTGACCGACCGAAGATCATCATGCTGGGTTACGCCAGAGTGATGGTCAGGGAGCCAATCGGGAACGACAGTACGTCAGTCGGATCGAGGGTCTTAGGGTTCAGCAGAGGTGCGTGATACAGCAGGTTGCCACTGTTCTGTGCATCGAAGATACCCCAGTGAGTGATGACCTTCTGGGTATCAGCGATCGGTGGGAAGACCAGGTTTTTGGTGTTACTTGTCGATCCGTTGGACGGTGCTGTGAAACCATCGGACGACACGGTGGTGTGGGCACGTTGACGCAAGTAGGCACTGTCGACCAACTCAGCGCCTGTACCGGCATCCGTTGGATCAGCAGTAAAGAGAGCAACGAAAACACTGCCTCCGGTAAAAGTACCACCACGCAACGTGGCATTTACCAGAGCATTTTCGAGGTAATCAGAAAAGGCAGACATAGAGATCTCCAGCAACAATAAGGATGGCAACTGTGAGCGCGGCCTAAGTGTTGCTGGAGATGAACTCTCTCAGTCTCTTAATCCACCCATACATGTTCGGGAGGAATCTATATTCCGAGGGGTACTAGGTCAAATTAGGTATCACTTACATCACTTGAACCGCAAATACTTGAGGCCCGCCTGTTTGCTGCTCAAGCAAACGACCAATCTTGTCGGTTGCAATACCACCATGTGTAGCAATACGGTCTACGTCCAACTTAACCAGCCCGCCAACCGCTGCTCGAATAGTGCCGTGTTGGGAGAATCCAAATCGAACCGATCCCCAAGCCAGGTTGAAGTTGCCTTGATAGACCTGAAACCCAGTCAAGTTGGACACCAGAAGACCGTGCTCTCCATCGAACCCGTAGTTCCAAGGAAGTGCGTACTCACGCCAGCCGTAAGAACCCCCTGTTGCTTGCCAGCCTTTAAGGTGTTCGCGTAAACGTAGAATCTTGGTGCCACTGTCGAAGGTAAGTTTGCCTTCTTCGTTGAATACCCGGAGGCCCCACCGTTCATTGGAGGGGATCACCATATCCATACGCACCACAGCGTATTTCCATCCAATATGAGGAATGCCTTGATACTGCCCACCGTAAGGAAGATCAAACACATGTTTATACGCGATCTCGAACCCTGACCAGGCACCTGGACTACCGATAGGCTGGTAGGAATGAACAGCCCCTTGAGGGGAGTCAGGGATCATAACCACCAAGGGTGGCTCGATGGAATTGATTACCGAAGGGAAGTATGCCCGGATCAACATCCCGTAGTAGTAATCGTTGTAGACGTAGAACCCCCTATTAGAGTTGTAGAACAGCCCCTCTGCATAGTGCATCGTGCCCCGTGCTACAACTGAAAGGGTCACATGTTGGTCATCTACAACAATCGACCCTTTGTCATTGTTGATCTGGAATCCGTAACTCATGACAAGGCCACCAGGACAATATCGCAACTGCAGTCCATCAACCCTGGTCCTGTTTGCGATGAGGGAATGGAGATAGGCTCCAGAACCAGATAGCCATCGTAAGGCGTCACAATAGGAGGGTTGTATCCACGGTGGCCTTCAGGACCTGAATGCCCGTAGCGTGTGCGCGCCTGGACAATGACAGCGTGATTGCTTCTGCATTTAGGAGCAGACACCCAAAGGGCTGAGTTCCGCATACCTGCGTACACCCTGACGATATCGATCACACGCAGCGACAGGAACTCGGAATCGAATACCACCCCACCGTTTTCATTCCAGCATCGAATACCATAACTCATGCCCATAGATCTCCGATTTGAACGCGCAGCCTGCCGCTGCCGTCATACACCTTGGTGGCATTATTGGTATCTACCTTTCGGCCACGACCTGGGGTTACACCGTTGTTCTCGAAGACCCCCGATCTATCCAACTTCCACCCTGAATAGCCTGGGGAGTAATTGCTTGACTGAATCGCCCCTGACACTTTGGCGAAGTCCAGCTCCAAATAGTCTGCTTTCAGTTTGCCGTCTTGCACCATGACGGAACCATCGTCTGCACGCAGCTTGGTAAACACCAGGCTCCGTACAACAGCCTGATCAATAAACACCTCATCGTCCTCAACGATGAAAGGTTTGACTCGATTCTTGGTACGACCTACCCAGAAGCGATCTACGTCGAAACCGGCTTCCACGGAAGTGCCGTCGTTGTACACACCGAAGCCACCAATCAGACCATTTACGTCGACTTGTGCGGTGTACAGAGCACCGATCTCCTTGACCGTACCGTTCACCGTTTCGATCTTGGTCTCAAAACGCTGCTGCACTGAGGCAATCTCATCGCCTAGCTGGCTCTGAGCTGTGGTGATCTGCTGGGCCAATGCCCCGTCTCGATTAATACGAGTAGCAGTCTCTTCCTGCACGGCTGCAGATACGTTGTTGCTATGAGCCTGGACCGTATTGATTGCGGTAACCAGGGACTCTTCAGCCGTAGCCCTGGCCACTACCTCTTCCTGCAGCAATGCACGGGAGTGCTCAGTGAAGGCCACCACCTCGTTGTAGGCGACACCTAAGGCGTCGTCATACTCAGCCAACATCCGCAGCTCTTTATCAATCTCCAACTTATTGGTCTGGATCATCCCGATCTCAGTCTTCAAGGATTGAGCCAGGACACCTGAATCAATCTGATCCGTCAGCAGCTCTAACATCTGGGTGATGGTGGGCCTGGCTGTAGCAGAGGCCGGGCCAATCATTGGACCTATCGTGCCATTCACGGAGACGATCTGAATCCAGTAGTAATACTTGATCAGTGTTGCCGTGGTGGTCCGATCGTAGAAGTAGTTACCTGCGACGATCTTGTGACGTACAGCAGAACTCTCAGCAGGTGCTGTACTTCGATAGACAATCACATGTGCAACTGCATGGGGATTGATTGCAGGATAGGTCCACTCAACATCAATCCCCCCGAATGCCGAAGTAGCAGTCAGGATTGAGTTATTATCCGGGTCCCCCGGCTTGGGGAAGTTCCCTCCCCCAGTTCCACATACCCATCCTTCAGACATGAGAAGTGCCCTACCAAAGATTCAGTTGGGCCTTACTATACGCAACTCCCCTCCACACTACCCAAACAGAGAAGCAACATGAAAGCCGATTACATTACCCACATGGGTGACGACCTGTTGGTTGTCAATTCCGCTCGCGTATCGTTCTCGAAAGAGTCGGACTTCGATATCGACGGAAACCTGGATTCCCGTGATCAAAAGTTGATTACTTACCTTGCTGCTCACGGACACTGGACACCCTTTAGCCATCCACAAATCACCCTGCGTGAAACAGTCCCGATCTTCGTGGCCCGTCAGCGTTTCAAGCACATGGTAGGATTCACTTACAACGAAGTGTCTCGTCGCTACGTGGATGACACTCCAGCCTTCTATGTGCCTGAAGTCTGGCGTAGCCGTCCTGAAGGCAGCATGAAGCAGGGGAGCGGTGAAGCCCACAAAGATCAAGGCTTCTACACCAAAGCGTACTCGGAACTCATGGACTCGCTACGCGAGTGCTACGAATCCATGATTAAAGATGGTATTGCGCCGGAACAAGCCCGCATGGTTTTGCCGCAATCCATGATGACCAGTTATTACGTAACTGGCTCTCTCGCAGCCTGGGCACGCGCGTATAAGCAACGCATGGATGCACACGCTCAAGTTGAAATTCAGGACCTGGCCAAACAGTGGGGAAATGTACTTGAACCCCTGTTCCCAATTTCATGGAAGGCATTGACTCAGTAACTAGCGTAAGTGTTCTAATACACTCGCTGTAACTCTCCTCACCTTTAAGCCAGTGCCCTGAACTTTTCCTGCAGGGCATTGGCTTCTTTTTATCCGCTCTACGAGGTTCCTATATGTCTTTGGACATTATTCCGCCTGCGTTGAGCCAAATTGAATCCCCAACCGATTCATACGTGGCTCGCTATCCGTGGGCAGCAGAGTTTGCTGTCGAACAACAATCCATCTTCTGGCCTGCTGAAGAGTTGGGTGTTGATGAAGACGAAGATGACTTCCGTACCAAACTTACCGACGGTGAGTTGCACGGTGTTCTTTTCGCCCAATCAATCCTCACTCAGTACGAGCTGATGATCGGTGGCGAGGAACTATGGGGTGGCAAGATCGCCCGCATGTTCCCACGTCCCGAGATCCAGCGGATGTGTGCCTGTTTTGCCCACGTCGAGCTGGGTAGCCATGCACCCTTCTACGACCTGGCAAACAAGGTGCTGGGCCGTGCCACCGACGACTTCTACCGTCAGTGGAAGAGCGACCCGATCCTGGCTGAGCGCATCGCCTTCATCAGCCAATGTGCTGGTAGTGCCAATCCGTTGGAAGTCACTGCAGCCCTCGCCTTCCTCGAAGGTGCCGTGCTGTTCAGCGTCTTTGGTTACTTCAAGGGTTTCAATGCCCGTGGCCACAACATGATCCCGCACTTCGTGTCCGGTATCGATGGGAGTGCCAAGGACGAGAACTTCCACTCGATCGCCTCTGCTCGCCTGTTCAACCAGTGCCGTGCAGAACGCATGGAGCTGGGTAACCACACCCCTGCTCACGACGAAGCGTTGAACCAGGTCATCGACCGGATGAGCCAGACCGTCTACGAGCATGAGCTGCGGATCATCGACCGTATGTTCGAAGTGCCGGGCAACCGCGTGGTGGCTCAGGACGAGCTGGTGCATTTCCTCAAGGACCGCATCGACGTGGTGCGTAACCGTCTGGGCCGTCCTGCCCAGTTCGACCTGAAGAAAGGCGAGATCTCCAACTGGTTCTACCAGCAGCTTTCCACCGTGAAGGTGCCTGACTTCTTCGCAGCAACCCAACTGCAGTACACCCGCAACTGGGCCAAGCACAAACTCACCTTCCGTAAGGAGCTGGCTCATGGCGTTTGATCCCACTGGTCTGGATGAACAGACCCTGCAGAAATTCGAACAGCTGAGCGTCGAGCGTAAGCGCCTTCAGGAGATGGGCCACCTGCCGAGCTGGTACACCACGCAAGGCTGGCAAATGTTCAAGAAGAAGTACGCCGTTCCGGAAGAACTGGCTGTACTAGGCCGCCATCGGCGTATTGCCTACACCCTGGCTCGACACATGAAAGGCCGTGAGGTGGAGTGGGAAGAGAAGTTCTTCCACGAGATGTGGGATGGCATCCTCAGCCCCTCCAGCCCTGCCCTGGCCAACACGGGAACCGATCGAGGCATGATGGTCGCCTGCTCTGGGCAAGTGGTCAGCGACAGCGTAAACGGCTTCTACACCGCCTTGCGTGAGACTGCGCTGCTGTCCAAGTGGGGCTTTGGCACCAGTGCCGACTTCAGCGGTATCCGGGGTCGGGGCATGCCGATCAGCAAAGGCGGTGAAGCCAGTGGTGCCGTGGAGGTCATCAATGACTTCTTCACGGCAGCGGGCAAGATCAGCCAGGGGGGTGCTCGCCGGGGTTCCATTGGGGCCTACCTGGATATCGAGCACAGCGATTGGGATGAGGCCTGCGATTCGCTGGCTGCTGAACCCAACGGGAAGAATTATGGCTGGATCATCCGTGATTCGTTCGTGGACAAGCTCGACGCAGGCGACAAGGATGCCAACCGTCGCTGGACCAAGGCGCTCTACACCAAGCTGATCACCGGCAAGGGGTACATCTTCTGCCCTGATAAGGCCAACCGCCACCGTCCGCAGATGTACAAGGACCGGGGCTTGGATATCAAAGCCACCAACCTGTGCTCGGAGATCATGCTGCACAGCTCCGACGACCTGACCTATAGCTGCATCCTGGCTTCATTGAACCTGGTGCATTGGGACCGCATCAAGAACAGTGAGTCGGTGTTCATCGCAACGGTGTTCCTGGATTGCCTGTGTCAGGAATTCATCGAGAAGAGTGCCGGTATTCCAGGTCTGGAGAAGGTCCGTGCGTTCACGATCAAGGGCCGAGCCATCGGTCTGGGTATCATGGGCTTCCACACCTACCTGCAGTCGCAGAACATTCCGTACGTGGGTCTTGAAGCACAGTTCCTCTCCACCGAGATCGCCAAGCACCTGCATGACGAATCCCTTCGGGCAAGCCAGTGGCTGGCACAGGAGTACGGCGAGCCTGAATGGTGCAAGGGTTACGGTGTCCGCAACACACATCGCACAGCCTACGCACCGACCAAGACCACCAGCCTGCTGATGGGGGGCGTCAGTGAATCCTGGTTCCCAGACCCTGGCATGGTGTTTGATGCGGGTTCATCTGTGGGCGAGCTTCGCCGGATTCCCCCGGTGTTCTACGAGCTGATGAAAGCCCGAGGCGTCTACAGCGAAGAGACCGTACAGGACATCATCGATCACCTCGGTTCTGTTCAGCATGTTGACTGGCTGGGTGACCCTGAAAAGCTGGTGTATCTCAATGCCTTCGAGATGGACCAGCACATCCTGCTGCGTCACTGCTCTCAACGTCAGAAGTGGACTTGCCAAGGTCAGAGCCTGAACTTCTACGTACCGGAAGACGGCAGCGAGGATCTGATTGCTGAGCTGATGACCCTGGTGCTGCTCGACGAGAACATCCTGTCTCAGTACTACATCTACTCGCGCAGCGGTGTGGTCGTGAAGGATGAATGCGTGGCCTGCTCAGCGTGACAGACGCCCTCACGGGCGTTCGGTGACGAACCAGTAGAAGAGGTTCAGTTATGACTTCAAGGAAGAACAGGTCACTGCATCGGAGCGCAGCACAAGGCGAGCCTGCGAGCCGACAGTGCGGAGGCGACGTTGCAGTGACCATTCATCGGTAGTGGCAGTAAGCCACCCTACAGTTGATCCAGATCAAGCAGATTCAGTGACCCCGTTCACTAGAATGCGCGCCCTCTGCTGTACGGGACTTTGAATAAGTCCTTTCGCTTGTACAACTTTCCAATCCTCGACTCGAACCTCCGCACTGGCGGCGCACTCGCTGCGCTCGACGCCTTGTGCTGCGTTCGCGCCTCGGATTGGTGAGGGTTTTTGTGGGGGATCGAGCCTGTGTCTGGCCTGCCGAAGGCACAGGGGAGATCCCCTTTATATATGCGTCGTTTTCGAGAGGTCATCTTGGACGCCTACACCAGCACGTACCCGATCGATGAAATGCCCTTGCTCATGGCTCGCTTAGGCAAGGCAAGAACCGATCGGATTCGCTACAGCTCCAGCTACACACACCCCCGTCCACCCTCCCCCCGTAACACGGCCAACCCGTTGCTGAGCTTCATGCAACGCTACAAGGCCTACGACGGCAGTCAGGTGGACGACATTATCTTGGGCATCGCCAGGCTGGATCACCACAGCAAGGCGGGGAAGCACTCCATACCCCTGAGTGTGACCCGGCTCTACAACATCCTGCAGTGCATGGATGTGATCAATACCCAGGAGATCCGCTACATGCTTGGCGTGGATACTCGGCAGGCACAGAAGTACCTGAAGGCTATCAAGTTGTGCCTGTTTCATATTCAAAAGCACATCGACAAACAACAATACCAGACCTCGCCAGACGAGCCACTGGAATAAACCAACACTTGAAATAAACTGCATGGACGCAATAACCCCAGGAAGTAACCATGCACGACCTGCAGCACTGCAAGAGTATCGGCTGTTCCATGAGTTGGCGCAGCGAAGAACTCAACGACTACTGTCCAAGTTGCCGAGATAAGAACGCTGTTCCGAACTTCGGTCACTTGCACAGTATCGACAACCATCGTGTGAACCACCTCTTCAAGATCAACCATCCCTGTTTGCAGGAAGCAGTCAGCTACCTACTGGAATCAGGTAAGGCTACGGATGAGTGGCAAGAAGAGTTGGTGGACAATGCCTTGAAGGCGTTGAACCGCTGGCAGGAAATGATTCAAGAAGACAAACAAGGAGCTGCCATCCTGGCAGTCGAATGACCATGCTCAACTTACTGCTTTTGCTGGTTCCTCGGTTTACGACTCGGTATTACATCCACCGTATTTCTCGTGGGAGTAGTAAGCCTAGTAAGTTGACCTTGCTGTATTGCAACTCTCCGAAGTTTATTCAACCCGGTGACCTGGTTCACAAGGTGAGTTACTTCAACCTCTTTGGTTTCCCGAAGTTCATCAACGTTACGGTGACCCGCCACTGAGTCTGGTGTGTGGGTCGCCTTCATTGAAGGTAGTCCCATGCGTAAGTACCTCAACAACTCCAACGTCCCGTTGTCTCTCGCGGTCTTTTTAGCGACAGACAATTATGATCACGACTCCGCCACCATCAGTGCTACCACACTGATCAAACCCCTTCGCCAGATCATCCTGGCCTCCCGTGTGCCTCAGGAGCAGGGACTGGTCGATATCTCCGGCATGGTCAGCTCCCGTATGGGCAGTGCGATCCATGACAGCATCGAGCAGGCCTGGAAACAGCGTCACGTCGAAGCTATGACTGCACTGGGCTATCCGGACAAGGTGATCGCCAAGGTGCGTATCAACCCTGCACCTGAAGAACTGGGTCCGGGCGTTATCCCGGTCTACCTGGAGCAACGCGCCTATCGAGAAATCGAAGGCCGTACCGTGTCGGGCAAGTTCGACTTTGTGGGCGATGGCCGCGTGGAGGATTTCAAGTCCACATCGGTGTACACCTACATCAACAACACCAACGATGAGAAGTACAAACTTCAGGGCGGTATCTATCGCTGGTTGAATCCGAAGATCATCACGCAAGACACGATGGCTATTCAGTTCATCTTCACTGACTGGAGTCAGGCCCAGGCCAAGAGTTCTGCGAACTACCCTGCCAGCCGAACACTGGAACATGTGTTGCGTCTGCCCTCTCCGCAATTCATCGAAGAATTTATCCGAAACAAGATTCGTAATCTGGATAAGTTCTGGAATGCACCGGAAAATGAGATCCCGCTTTGTACTGAAGAAGATCTCTGGCGATCTGCCCCACAGTTCAAGTACTACAAGAACCCTGCAAAGACCCAACGCTCAACCAAGAACTTCGACAACAAGCAAGATGCTTACTTGCAACTGGCCAATGATGGCAATGTCGGCAAAGTGGTTGAAGTGCAAGGTCAGGTTAAGGCATGCCGGTATTGCCCAGGGTTCTACGCCTGCACCCAGAAAGATAAATACATCGAATCGGGTGAACTTCAGCTTTAACCACAACAGGAGTGCTCCATGCTTCCCGTCAATCAGATGCCGTACCACCCCACGGCAGAACAACTCGTGCAGATCCTTTGCAACCGTACCCAGAACACGGAGCCGTTATTCTTCCGCGTCCTGGTCGGTTACTACTTCGCCGTAGTGGCCTCGCAGATGCGCTGCATCATCGGCACACCTGACCGTGGGGATATTCCAGTCAACGTCTATGCGTTGAACCTGTCCCCTTCCGGCACCGGCAAGGGCCACTCCACCAGCATCATCGAGGACGAGGTGATACATCAGTTCCGCGACCGCTTCCTGGAAGAGACCTTTCCCCTGCTGGCTGATCGTAACCTGCCGGTACTGGCTAACAAGCGTGCCGTGCGCAAGAACAGCGATCCGGATGAGGAGCTGATCCGTGTGCAGAAGGAATTCGAGCAGCTGGGTTCCCTGCTGTTCAGCTTCGACTCTGGTACCAGCCCTGCAGTCAAGCAAATGCGCCACAAGCTGCTGATGGCGGATGCCGGTGCAGTGAACCTGGAGATCGACGAGATCGGTTTGAACCTGGTGGGCAACACCGAGGTGCTGACTGTGTTCCTTGAGCTATACGACAAGGGCAAGGTCAAGACCAAGCTGGTCAAGTCGACTTCCGACAACTCACGCTTCGAGGAGATCAAGGGCACCACGCCGACCAACATGATGCTCTTCGGTACACCGTCCAAGCTGTTCGACGGTGCGGCCACTGAGCAGGCTCTGTACTCGATGCTGGATACCGGCTACGCACGTCGCTGCCTGTTTGGCTATCTCAAAGGTGCCAGCAAGAATCTGGATCTGACTCCGGAGGAGGTCTACGACCTGCAAACCAGCCAGCAGACCAACCAGTTCCTCGAAGAGCTGGCCGATAAGCTGGAACGCCTGGCCGATATCATCAACGCCAACAAGCGTCTGGTGATGAGCCGGGACACCAGCCTGGAGCTGATCCAGTACAAGCTGCTGTGTGAGAAGCAGGCCGACGCCATGCCTGAGCACGACGAGATCCGCAAGGCCGAGCTGTCACACCGTTACTTCAAGGCGCTCAAGCTGGCTGGTGCTTATGCCTTTGTGGACGACTCACCTGAGCTGACCCTGAGCCATCTGCACAACGCTATCCGACTGGTGGAGGACAGTGGCTTTGCCTTTGGGCAGATGCTCTCGCGTGATCGTCCATACGTGAAGCTAGCCAAGTACCTGGCTTCCATCGGCAAGGAAGTGACTCAGGCTGATCTGGTTGAAGACCTGCCCTACTACAAGGGGTCTGCTAGCCAGAAGCAGGAGATGCTGACGCTCGCCACGGCCTACGGCTACAAGAACAACATCATCATCAAGAAGGCGTTCAACGACGGCATCGAGTTCCTGCGTGGCGAAAGCCTCAAGGAAACCGACCTGGACAAGATGGTGGTGAGCTATTCCAGCGATATGACCACCGGCTACAACAACGAGACGGCACCGTTCGACAAGCTGCACCTGCTGACTCAGGCCCCAGGCATGCACTGGATCAACCATCACCTCAAGGGTGGTTACCGCAACGAGGACAACGCTGAACCCGGCTTCAACCTGCTGGTTATCGACGTGGACGGCACCTGCAACCTGAACACAGCCAAGCTGCTGCTCAAGGATTACAAGGCGCTGTACTACACCACCAAGAGCCACACCGACCAGAACCACCGGTATCGCATCATCCTGCCGACCAACTTCGAGTTGAAGATGGATGCCAAGGACTACAAGGAGTTCTACAACAACGTCCTGCAGTGGCTGCCATTCGATGCTGATCCCTCTGCTGCCCATCGGTGCAAGAAGTGGCTGACCAAACCCGGTCACTACGAATACACCGAAGGCGATGTGTTCGATGTTCTGCCCTTCATTCCGAAGACCAGCAAGAACGAAGAGCGCAAGCAACGATTCGACTCGCAACAGTCGCTAGACAACTTGGAACGCTGGGTCATCAACAATACCGGCGATGGTAACCGCAACAACATGTTGCTGCGTTACGCCATGATTCTCATGGACGCCAACTTCGACTTCGACGGTATCCGCTCTCGCGTGGTGTCGTTGAATGACAAGTTGCCAGACAAGTTGGACGAAGTGGAGATCATGAGTTCCATCATGGTCACGGTCGGCAAAGCACTCTCCAAGCGGTGAGTGTGTCCACCTACCCCAAGTTCTCTTGGGGTTCCTTTTCTTATTCAGAAGCCCGGCTAAGTCATGACGACTACATGGACTCACTCGGCTTCTGTTTATCGGAGATAGCAAACATGGGTTGCGATATTCATTGGCACTCGGAAACCAAGAAAGATGGCGTCTGGGTGTGTGACCAAGCTGCAAGTTTCAAGATCAATCCACCTGAGTACGACGGTCAAGGGGAATATCCTGAAATGGATAAATTGCCGGGCCGTACTCGTGACTACTGGTTCTTCGGCCTGCTGAACAACGGTGTCCGCACCAACTGGCCGTGGTCGTTCCCGTACACCTGTGACATTCCGTACGACACGTCCAGTGAAGTGAGGGCCATCGTTCAACACTGGGACGAGGACGGCCACTCCCAAGGAGTCCGCACCCAGGCCGAACTGATCGCCAAGCTCGAAGAACTGAATCTCGCCCGTGCCCAGCTGCTGATCGCCCCCAGCGAAGATGCCTCGATCCACAACGTCGACCACCTGATCGCGCGACTGGAAGAAACCCTGGCCACCCTCGGTGCCACGGACACTCCGGACGATCGCCGCATCGTGTTCTGGTTCGGCAACTGACCTTCAGGTGCCCTCCGGGCACTTGGCGAATTCCCACCAAGGAGTCTGAAATGACCCAAGTAAACGACCACCTGATCCTGTTGTGTGGCAAATCGGCGACCGGCAAATCCGCTTCGCTGATGGGCCTGCGAGATCCGGAAGGCGTGATGTACCTGAACTGTGAAGCCGGCAAGAAACTACCGTTCCGCGCCAAGTTCCGTCAGTACACCATCACCGATCCGCATCAGATCTTCGAAGCCTTCCAAGTGGCCGAGAACGATCCGACCAACCACACCATCGTGGTGGACTCGCTGACCTATCTGCTGGATATGTACGAGTCGCTGTTCGTGCTGAACTCAGCCAACTCCATGAAGGCCTGGGGCGACTTTGCCCAGTACTTCAAGCAGCTCATGCAACAGCATGTAGCCAAGTCCACCAAAAACGTGATCTTCATTGCTCACACCCGCGACACTGTGAACGAATCAGAGATGATTCTGGAAACATGTGTGCCGGTGAAGGGTGCATTGAAGAACAACGGTATCGAAAGCTACTTCACAGTAGTAATCGCATCGAAGAAAGTTCCACTCAAGAACTTGAAGGACTATTCTTCGCCGCTGTTGAACATCACTCCGGAAGAAGAGGCACTTGGTTTCAAGTACGTCTTCCAGTGCAAGCTGACCAAAGACACTGTAGGCGAACGCCTGCGTGGTCCACTTGGTTTGTTCGACACGTCCGAGACGTTCACCGACAACAACCTGCAGGGGATCATCGATCGCCTGCGCAGTTACTACGACTGATTCAACTCTCCCCAGGCGAATGATCGCCAAGCTCCCACTTAATTCAACAAAGGGTAATTACTATGTCTCTTCTCGCTGCTCTGACTACTACTGATGAAATCGCCACTGCCAAAGACTCCGTTGGCGGTTCCCGTGTCCGCGACTCTGGCCTGTATCCACTGAAAGTGGCTCTGGCCTATGTCACCAAATCCAGTGGTGGTGCCATGGCACTGAATGTCACCTTCAAGGATGACGACGGTGAAGTGCGCCAGCAGTTCTGGATGACTTCCGGCACTGCCAAAGGCGGTCACAACTACTACATCGACAAGCAGAACCAGAAGCAATACCTGCCTGGTTTCATCCATGCCAATGCCCTGACCCTGCTGACCCTCGGCAAGGAGATCGGCTCGCTGGATACCGAGAAGAAGGTGATCAACCTGTACTCGGCTGAATCCAAGGCTGAAGTACCAACTCAGGTCGACATGCTGATGGACCTGGTGGGTCAGGAAGTCCTGGTTGGCCTGATCAAGCAGACCGTCGACAAGAACGTCAAGGATGCTGCAGGCAACTACATTCCGTCCGGTGAAACCCGTGAGGAGAACGAGGTCGACAAGATCTTCCGCCTCAAGGACAAGATGACCGAAGCGGAAATCCGTGCGCAGGCTGAACAAGCCAACTTCTTCGCCGTCTGGGAGCAGAAGTGGGCTGGCAAGGTCAAGGACAAGACCACCAAGGGTGCCAACACCGGTACTGCTGGTGCTCCACGTCCAGCAGCTGCAGCCGGTGGCAACAGCCGTCCGACCACCAGCCTGTTCGGCGCTCAGGCGTAACACCCTCCCCGCAACACCCACAAGGGCCGGGCAACTGGCCCTTTTTCATTTCTGCTCACGAGGTGTACATGAGCGAAACCATCGAGATCAAAACAGCTGACCAGTTCGCTACCCTGATCAGTCACTGGCATGCCAACCGCATGGCTCAACTGGGCCAGATGCAACAGGTGCCGGATGAGGTAGAGATCTGTCAGCCAGGCGAGAACGGCGAAGACGTGCCTATGACTGCCGAACAGCGTGAAGGCTTCAAGGCTGGACTGATCGTGGCCAAGGCCCTGTTCGCTGAGCTGCCCTTCATGGGCATTTCGGATGAAGAGGAAGCCCCGCTGAGCGCAGCTGGATGAGTCTGCTCCAGGTTGTAGGTATGGACCCTTCGTTACGCAACTGGGGCATCGCCAAAGGCACGTTGACTGTGGGGCTGCATTCCAGCCTCACGATCAGCCACCTGGACGTGATCCAGCCGGTACTTTCCACCGGCAAGCAGGTACGCCAGAACAGCCTGGATCTGGAGTCTGCCCGTCAGCTCGCAGCACAGGCTCTGGCTGCCGCTCAGGGCGCTCACGCGATCTTCGTCGAGGTGCCGGTCGGTAGCCAGTCCGCACGCGCAATGGCCTCTTACGGCATCTGCGTGGGCGTGCTGGGTGCCCTTCGAGCCAGTGGGATTCCCTTCTTCGAGGTCACCCCGAACGAAGTGAAGATGATCTCCGTGGGCAAGAAGACGGCCACCAAGAGCGAGATGATCCAGTGGGCGTATGCCCGTCACCCCGAGGCCAAATGGCCCACCTACAAGCAGCACGGACAGGACGTGATCAGCGAAGCCAAAGCTGAGCACATGGCCGATGCCGTGGCTGCCATTCACGCTGGCCTGGCCAGCAACCCATTTCAACAAACGCTGCCGTTCCTACGTGCGGCATGAGAGGACTCAACATGCTGATCAAACTGAAACAATCCGAGATCGAAGAAGCCCTACGCGACTTCATCGTCAAGCAAGGCTTCAACCTCGATCGCAAGACCGTGGACATTTCCTTCACTGCCGGTCGTGGTGATAGCGGCATGACTGCTGACCTGGACATTCATGACGCTGCTGCCGTGAGCGGTGGTGTATCGGGTGGTGCCCCGTGCAGCCCGGTCTACGAAACCCCGGCTGACACCAGTCCGGTCAACGAGATCGTCGAGCAATCGACTGCTCAGCTGCGTGTGGTGGACGCCTCGCCAGCTCCGGAAGACGTGCTGCCTGATCCTCAGGAAGAAGAAGAGCCGGTGGTCAGCACCAAGCAAAGCCTGTTCGGCGGCTGACCATGAATGCCCTCAAGGGGATGATCTTCGTGCCACTCGCAATCGTCTTCATGGGGGCGTGTTATGTGAGTAGCATGATCATTGGTTGGCTCTTTGCCATCCTGACCACAGTGGGGATCGTCATAGTAATCGTTGCAGTTATCCTGCATGGTCTCTATACGTACATCACCCAATCAGGTAAAAAGCCTCCTCGAAAGCAGTGATGCTTTCAAAGAGTGGTGGGGCGTTCGACGCAAGTCGTCACACCTGACAGCCGGGAATAGACCGGCACCCTTCTCTATCGGGGAGTGTTCTGTCCTGCAGTTGCCACAGCAGGTCGAGGATGAAACCTACGAACCAAGCAGCCCCTGGCGGTGAGCTTTTGCAGCGTTGGAAGAATGAACGGTGGGCTGTTGAAGAGACCACACCTCCGGACAGAACATTCCCCCATACAGAATAAAGCCCTCCGAAGAGGGCTTTTTCATCACTTGATCAGTGAGCTGATCGCCTGGATAGGCAGGGTTTCATCCCACGCATCCAGCATCTTGAAGGCCCCTATATCCAGTGGGTTGCCAAACTGGTTGACTGCAGCCGAGTCAATCAGTGTCTGAGCACCGTCCAGGTAGCCATCAAAGGCCAGCAACATCAGTGCCCGAGCAGGGTTCTCTTTCATGAGATCCATGATCACATGCTGGATACGCAGGTAGTACTTGGTGAAGTACACCAGACCCATCCTGTTCGCATAGTCGAGCAGTTGGTGTGACGGCTTGTCGTAGTTCACGAATGCACGCGACACCTTCAACACTGCATCTTCGTGGCTCAGTGGATTCTTCTTCCGTGAAATCAGCTGCTGGTACAGGGTGTACCTCGCCACGAAGTCCGACACCTGAGTGCCCTGGCTCAATACGCGGTACAACGCTGTGTCATGCGTAACAAAGGCCACCTTCGCAACAGACTTGAGCGCATCCGGCACACGGTCGGCGTGTTGTTCCAAGCTCTTCACCCAACGTGACTTGTACGAGTAGTCAGAATCGGCAGTGTCCACGTCCTCAACAATGCTCGACAGCAGTCCTGCTTCGATCAGGGAACGTACCGGGCTTTTAGCCAGTGTGTTCTCCAGTCGAAGAATCTTCTGCTGCATCTCGCGCACATCCCCTACGACAGCACCCGAAGCCAGTTGCGCCTGCAAGGCTGACAGTTCGCTCTCGTCCTTCCGATAGTCCAATACCCCCTGCAATGCCACCCAACTGTTCTTGGCAATGTCCACAACAGGCACGCCACTGAGCCACAACTGCGTGTAGTTACTGACCACGTTCCATAGCAGCGTCATGCCCGTCTTGACCACCAGAATGTCCTTGACCACCCGGATGACCTCCATCCAGCGATCTTCCCCCCGGCGAATCATCAGTGCTGCACGCTTGGCACGATCTTCCAGATCCACACCGGTATGCCCTTCACGCTTGAGCTGCCAGCGAACCATCAGGTCCGTCATCTTGAAGAACATGTCTTCAGAGAAGTTACGCTGAGCCTCGTCCAGCTCCATGATCTTCGACAGACTGTAGGCCGAGTAACCAAACGTCTGGTCGTAAATGTCGTTACGGACCATCAGGTTGTCCGACCCCCAAACATCTCTGAGTGCTTGCTTGGAAGCAGGGGGCAATATCCGCCAGGTTTCACGGATCGATGCGTCCTTACTGTCAGGGCCAAAAGTGATATACGCATCCGGGTTTTTTGTGTACTCCTGATCGTACTGATCCTTCAAGGCTTCAAAGGCTTTGCGGTTCTGCTGAGTCACATTGCTCTTGTCGAAGATGTTCGACTCCAACGCACCTAACAGCAGATCAAAGCTGTTGTTGCGCTCCAGCAGTTGATCCTTCATCTGCTCGCTCATCAGGTAGCGATACCCTGCAGCCTCACCCACGGCATTGATCACCGGAGCCATGTAGACCTTGCTGTCCTTGCGTGGATCATAATTCGGGTCGATGGGCTGAGCCTGTACAGCACGGGTGATTGCCCGATTGATTCGCGCCGCATGCTTGTCAACGTACCCGTTACGCGAATACAAAGGCGCATGCACTTCCGTGCCTTTGTGGTGCTGACCGGTATAGGTCACCACACCCGTCTGGCGATTAGGCAGTCCTCGATCAGTGAGGCGCAGCAGCACCAGATCCTTGAGTACAACGTCGGTATCGTCCTGTTCCAACGGACCTACCACCTCATACCCCTGAGCCACCATACGCGCTACTTCAGAAGCCGGAGCGGTGATAATCTCGGTGTGTGGGTTGTACACCTCCGGCAAATACCCTTTCATCATCAGCAACTCACTGTCTTTGAACAGCTTCTCTGCCGATTCCTTTTGCATGTGACGGTGCAGTTTGAGAATGACCTCGATACCGTTGCCCTTGTCATCCCGTTCAAGCTCTTTACGCATCACCTGGGCGGCCTGCATACGTTGGTTGGCATCGGTGTATTCAAGCGCGTAGAGCGAAACCAGTGGATCGAGCACCTTGGCAATCTCACGGCCTTCTTCCAGGGAGACCTTGGTGCTGTCCGGCGTATTCAGCCGCAAGGCGATACCCAACGCATTCTGCTGAGTGTTGTAGCCCTTGACCTTTACCGCCATCCGGTAGGCCAGTTGCTTGACGCCCTGGATATATGCGTCCTTGAACGGGCCACTGAGTTGAGCTTCGTACTGAGCTATAGCCTTGTCACGCGCTGCCTTGTCAGTCATCAGATCCAGCAGACCGGCACTGTCAAAGGGACCTAGCAGCGATTGCATGTCGGTACGCAAAGCCACCTTGGTGACGGCATCCTTCATTCTCTGAGTGAGGTATTCACCGTTCTCGGCAAAGCTGTCCAGACTCATTTTGGCGAAGTCGGTCTTGATCTTCATCCGCACCGTTTCCAGGAACTTGGTGCTGAGCAGTAACAGATCCGCCACCTTGTTGCCTTCACGCATCTCGTTGATCACACCGGCCATAAGACCCAGCTTGCCCTGGTACAGACGATCCCGCAGCACTTTGCCTGCATCTACCAGCTGCCCTACCTGATCATCGACCGAGGCGGCAGCTATGCTGCTGGCAGCACGCACAAAAGCATTCTTGTGCTGATCCAGCATAGGCGACTCCAGTACCCTGAGTACCTGTTGCTTGGCCTTGGTACTCACACCGTCCAGGGCGTCTTCCAGTTGCTCACGGGCCGCACCCACAGGACCTGTACGACGGTTCTGTTTGCGGTACTCCAGGTCCACCAAACGTCGAGCCAGGACACTCAACTTCTCATCGGCCTGTTGACCGCTGTAGACCTTGAACAGGCGATGCTGCAGTGCATCCAGCAGTTGTTCCCACAGCCACTGGATGCGTTCCCCCAGCTTCATCTGCGACACCTTGCGTGTGTCTTTATCGGTCTCAAAACTCATCTGGTCATGCAACGGCTCCCAGACCATAGCCAGTGCAGCGAACCGAGCCAGGTACTCAGAACCCTGCCCCTTCGAATTAAAGACGTGATCCCACTGCTGGGTATTCAGGGCAGTACGGATGTTCGGGTTACGACGAGCCTCCTCGTACAGGCGAACCAGCTGCTTGCGTGTGCCTTGAGCTTCGGCACTGTCCAGCGTCTCCTGGAAGGTCAACTGAGCCAGCTCCAAGGCAAAGGTCTCTTGCTCATTCAGGCCAATGCCTGCTGTAGCGGTATCAGCAGAGAATGGCAGGATGCCGAGCACCTTGGCTTGCATGATCTGCGCGATTGGGTCAGTGGCCTGAGTGCTTTGCATCTGCGCCTTCAGCACGCCAAAAGGACCCTGCAACCGTGACATGACCCCACTCACCAGGGCTTGCAGACGTGCAGTCTGATCCTGGCTCATCGGCTTGTTGGCCTGAGCCAATGAATCGAACACCTGCAAGGTATCCATCGCAGCCTGCGACGTGGCTCGTTGACGCAGGGTCAGTCCTGCCTGCTGGTTGCGGGTCACCCCGGCTTCGTAGAACAAACCAGAGGTATTGGTGATCAGTGCCGTCAGTGCCGAGGCTGCCTGTTCTTTCTCGGTCTTGCTCGATCCATTGAAGAGAATGCCCACCACCGAATCGATGAACTTACGCATCGCCTTGATCAATCCGTTCGGGCCTTTACGCTGGCTCTCGAAGGTCATCTTGTTCAGCACATCACGCTGAAAGCCCTGGTTGGTCATGCCCCAGGAAATCAACTCATGGACGTTCTCGATGGCCGGTGCGTAGTTCTGCTGCAGCTGGGCATCCTTGGCAATAAACGCTTCGGCCTGCACACGCAGCAGTTCCAGATCATCAATCAGATCCAGGGCTTCACTCTCATGCTCTGGATTGGCTGTGCGTGCAGCCAGTTCTGCTTCGATGGTCTGAGCCAAGGCACCGTGTACCAGCTCATGCAGCACCAGTTCAGGCGTCAGGTTGCCTACCTGAGAATCGGTGCTACGCAGGTAAATGGTCGGCGTGCCTCCCTCAGTGGTGAACCAGCCCAGCGAGTTGTCTACATCTTCGCCCTTCAGCTCACTCTTCGGCGTGTTCGGGGTGACGTAGCGGATCTCCAGTCCAGCATCAACCGTGTTGGCCAACATCTTCAACAGCTTGCGGTTGAGGTTCTGTACCCGTCCTGCAGGCGTGGCCAGCAGTGCCTGTTCAACCAGACCAAAGACTTCCTTGGCTGGCATCACCGGCTTGGCTTTCAGGGCTGCTTCCAGGGGAGACAGCTCTTGTGTGTCGTCTTCTTCGACGACCTCTTCCTGAGCCTCTGCGGCCTTGCCGGGTTGCATCCCTTTCGCCTTTTCAGCCAGCAGCTCAGCAGCGGCCTGTACCTCGGCAGACAACACCGGCTGCAGGGTTTTGAGTTTGGCCTCGATGGCTTCACGATCCTTATCGGTTACCCGGTACACCCCTTTCTCCAGGGTGTACTGATCCAGGGTATCCACTTCCATCAACAGGTTGAGTTTGGCCTGGTCAGCGGCGTAGGCACCATACTTGGCTGCATCCAGTACATGCGGAATCAGCCTATCGAAAGGCACACCTTCCACATCCTTATCGAACGCCTTCTCTATCTGAACGTGGATCTGTCGCAACGCATCCATGTCGAAGGCATCACCTTCGGTCTCGATACGTTCAGCCAACGCCAGTACGGTACGTTCCAGAGCCTGGTAGGTCTGTTCGGGAATGGAGTAGTTCAGCAACGCCTCGAAGGTGTGTTTGTTCAGGCTGTTGGCACCCTTGACCATATCTTTGAGTGCCAGCCCCAGAGCGTCATGCACGTTCAAGGCTTCGACCTGTGCGTAGCTGCTCATGGCAATGAAGCTATCCGTACTCTGTACGCTTTTAGCCATACCACTGACGCCAGGGTCCTTCATCATTTCGGTCATGGCACGCACCTGCATGCGCGGACGACCATTGAAGGCAATCTGCGAGGAGTAGCGTGGATCACTGTTCAAGTGTCGCTCGGACTGGGTAGCGAAGACTGCGCCTTCTGTACTGCCTGTCTGAGAGCTGGCCGTATGCAGGCGAGGCTCGAAGGCTTTCACCCGCTCACGTAACACCTTGGTCTGCTCTGCCGTCAGGTCATGCAGCGGAACACGCACTTCATCCTTATTGCGCTTGAAGGCCATCAGCCCTGCATCCATCAGCTCCTCTTCGTAGCGGCCACGTTCCAGTGCGTACATCTGGTCGTAGATGGCATACGCCGCCTGCAACGTGTTGTTGATCTGGGTACGTGCCGCCATGAAGTCGCCAAGGTTCTCTTGCAGAGATACACGGGTGGCCTTGCCCAGCGAAACCTGGAAAGCACCCTTGAACAGGCTGGCTTGCTTGTCGGAGAACTCCCACTCCATCCCCTGCTCCAGGGTCATGGTTTCAGGGAGCAGCTGTGATTCCAGGAAGTACTTCTGCTTGCTGCTCATCTTCTTGCCCTTGGACATGCCCAGGGTCAGCAGCGCATTGATATCCCGAACAATCTGCTCCATCGAGTCAGGGGTCTTGTTCTTCTTGGCAGCCAAGGACTCCATTCGCGCATAGACCCGATCCAGGGTCTCTTCCGCCATGGCATCCAGTGCGGTGAACACCGATGAGCCGTACATCAGCCCCGTCAAAGGGGTCTTGACCAGGTTACGCGCATCCTTGCTCACCGAGCCGTCTTCTGCCCGCAGTACGCCAGTAAACCGGTACAGGGCATCGATACCCCCTAGGCCTATGCTGTAGTCGCGATCAGACCATTCTTTAGTGATCTCCTGCATGGAGAACGTCATGTCACTGGCCAGAGTCTGGTACAGGTCAAGATTGCCCAAGGCCTTCCAGGCACCAAAGCCCTTCTCGTCCATCGACTTCAGCATGAAGCCCCCTTTGGGAGCCAGGTTCTGCGTCATGGCACCGAGCAACCACAGGCTCAGCATCGGGCCGTTGGTCTTGCCGTCCACCTCACCCATCATGTGGGAAGTGAATACCTGCTTACCGGACTCCTTGGCTTGCAGGTAATCGGCCAGACCCAGCAAGGCATCGAAGCTGTGCATCTTCTCCTTGCCCTTGAGTACACCTGCCAGGATGGCTTCCTGACTTTCAGGCGTTACCGTCTCATTCCAGATTAGGTCACGGATGGCCTGAGCAGCCGCCCGATAAGTAGGATCGTTCTCGATCGATTCCCACTTGGCCAGGGTGGCTTCGTCACTTTGCTCGTCGGACTTGATGCCCAGGCCTTCCATTACCCGCAGCTGGAAGTTGATCAGCGATGTGTCGCCTGCACCCTTGCCCATGGATACGTTGGATACCCAACCACCCATGCGGGTGACGAAGCGATGCACCTTACTGGTCTGAGGGTTGATGCCGTTTTCCTTGAGCATCACACGCTGGTTATTGGACGTGGTAGGCGTCAGATGAAACGGTACATCCAGGGACGCATCGAGCTTGGAGATCTGCTGGAAGAACTCCATCAGGTGAGCAATCTCACGACGCAGGCCATCGTTCTTCGCTTCCTGGCTCTTGCGGTGAGCCTTGTGAACCTTCGTCTCGTCTACCAACACCACACCTGCGACCTGCTCGAAGACCTCCGGATTGAGTAGGGTCACCACCTGCATGGAATCCGCACGCAGGTAACTGGTTCGCTTGGCGACCTTTTTCAGGATCTTCCATTGCAGGTCAGGAGTTTTCTGCAGTCCTTTTACATGCGTCTCCGGACGCATCTTCGGTGCGGTGAGTGCGGGAAATTGCACAGCCGACTCCACCCCGAAGACCTTGTTGAAGGCGCCTTCTGTCTGACGGGCCGACTCAACAATCGACTGAGCTTGCTGGTTCAACTCACCATTTTTCGTAACCAGTCGAATGAAGACGTGGTTGCCTGCGTTGTACTCTCGCTTGTCACGGGAAGCATCAACGACAGCTTTATCGGAGACAGTGGATGCTTCAACAATACCCTGCTCTTCCAGCATGGCCAGCGTGTGAGCACCCAAGGCGATGCGCAGCCGATCATGGCTGTCACTAGGCGCATCTTTCTTCAGACGCAGCCCAAGCGCCTGTATAGCCATGTCACCCAGTCGATTAACCACCAGGTTACGGGTGGTGCCTACATCCGAGAGCAGGCGCATCAATGCAGGTGGGACAGCCAGATCCTGTTTACGCCCGATCTTGGCATTGACGGCTTCTTCGTTATCCAGACGGGGCTTGCCGGAGGCTTCCAGAATCCAGCCATAGGCCGATACCGACAGGGCCGTGGCAATGTTCTCTTCCAGGTTCAGGTCATCGTCGTGCAGGAACTGCATGAAGTCGTAGGCGAAGGATTCGGTAAGGATCTTTCCTTCCTTGTTCTTCATGCGCTTGAGCTGGCCCTGAAGAGTGTCCTGCCAGGCTTCGGCTGCAACCACGAAGCGGTTCAGCAAACCATGCTGCTCATCGGTCAGGTCACTGTCGATGAACGACTGGAACTTCGCCTTCCCAGACTTGATCTTGCTCATGAAGTCGGTGACCGAAGTCAGTGGCTTCTTGGCATGACGCACCTGCTCGAAGTCTTCGGCAACACGGTTCTGTGTGAGGTAGTTGGCTGCTTCAAAGGGTTTGCCCGAGGCTTCGGCAAACAGCTTCAGACGCCCATCCACCACCGCCTCTTCAAATAGATCCGGCTGAACATCGTCCTGCTTGTCTGCCAACCCTTCCATCCACTGCAGGATGCCTGCTGCTTCTTCAGCAGCCAGATCCTGATCGGCGGCCAGCTCATCGATCTTGGCGTCCATGCGTTGCACGAACTCAGGGGAAGCCAGTCGAGCAATACGCGCACGCACAGGGGCAAAGGCTTCACGGATACTGTTCTCGTTGAACATGTCCGTGTAGAGGTTTTCAGCCGCAGTCTCGCCGTCGTCATCCAGCTCCTGCGGATTGGCATCCAGTAGCTTCTGGCCTTCAAGCAGACGCTCACGCGCATCCAAGTCGCTGACACGAGCAGCCTGCTCTACGAAATTGGCAGGCACATTTGCTTCAACTTCCTCGGCTACAGATGCAGGGTCCTGAACAGGTTCACTGGTTGGTTGGGGAATCTCTTGAGGGGCTTCCGCCACCGTAGCTTGAGCAGGTTCGGCAACCGGCTTGGCGATCTCCTGCCGGGGAGTTTCTGCCACAGTTACAGGCTCAGTCGGTGCAACAACAGCGGGAGCCTGCTTTACTGACGAGGTACGCAGCTTGTACAGCGACTTCATCTCATTCAGCAGCGACTTCAGTGCAGCCGCTTCCTTACGGACTTCGTTGATACGGCCTGCCGATGCACGGGTGACTGTGAATCCACCGGCCTCTTTCATAGCCTTCATGCTCAAGGGTTGCGTGACGGGTCCCCAGTTACCTTCGGCATCCGGCACCACCTGCACACTGCCACCCTTCTTCTGGATGGCATCCAAGGCACTCTTCAGTGCGGTCACCTTCTTGATGTGACTCGCCGCAAAGTTCTGCAGATCCTTGATCTCTCGACGGGCCGTCACTTCATCCGGTGTAGTGGCGTTCAGGGCAGAAGTGATCCAGGAACGGTACTGCTTCATTCCCTTGTTCTTGTCCGAACCCAGACGGATCTCGTCGCTCACGGCACCGAAGTCCTTGAGCTGGTTTTCCGCTACACGACTGGCTGACAGGAATCGCAGATGCTTACGCTGTGCGTCATCCAGTTTGATGGACGGCGAATTAATCAGGTAATCCAGGGTGCTATCGGTCAGCGCCTCAGGGTTACGCATGGACAAGGTGAACGACTCGGCAACCGCTTTCTCCAGCACAGTCGGTTCAACAGTATCGGGTGTTTCGATGGCTTGTTTGATAGTGGCCTGAGCGGTCTCAGCTACCTTGCCGGTTACACGCTGCTCGAACTTACGGGCCGTCTCCAACTGGGTTTCCAGCGTCTCGACCGCAGTCTTGGCACGCTTACGAGAATCTGCATCCGAACGCACGGCAACACGCTTCTCCAGAGCGGTGATGTACTGGGTGTACTCAGCCACCGTTTCCGTGTCAGCAGGGTCTACGGCCGCCAGTTCGGTCTTGCGCTGATCCAGCTCTGCCTGCATCTCCTGCACCCGTTCAGGGGCGTACTCAGCCAGCGTCGCCTTCTTCTTGTCCAGGGATGCCTGCATATCCCCGACCAGGGATACCAGTTCCTGACTCTTGGCTTCCTTTTGTTCTGGAGCCAGATCAGCCTTCTCGATGTGACGCATCAGTGCCCGAGCACCCAGCACGGGGTTGTAGGTAGCCGACTCAGGGTTGACCAGCGCCTCTACGTCACCTGTTTCAGCCGCCTTGTCTGCTGCTTTCTGGGCGTCGTCGTAGCGGGCCAAGGCTTCTTTCTGCTCACGGCTGGCACCGCCCATGACCGAACCCATGGCAGTACCGGTGACCAGACCCATGGCAGCCGCATTACCTACACCTTCATCGTAGGGACGGTCCAACGCCAGGTTCTGCAGCACCTGCTCGCCTGAGGATTGGACAGCTTCCTCACCCCCCTCCAGACCTGCAGCGCCTACTGTGCGGGGCACTACCGGTTTGGTGGATGTGCCCAGTGCGCCTTTAACCAGAGCTTCATCCACGTCACCCAAGCCTGCCTTGTTGGCCAGGCCACCACTGAGACGATTGACCAGCGAACCCATGACGCCTGTACCACCGGCAGCAGCAGTCTGCTTGAGTGACAGCAAGCCATCAGCGGTCTGCTGACGGATACCCTCAGCTGCACTGCCTGCCATGACCAGGCCTTCGCCTGCTGCAGCTGCTACCTTGCTGCCTGCACCTAAGGCCTGCAAACCACGGCCAAACAAACCACCTGCCAGCATGGAGGGGATGGATTCACCCACAGCATGAGGAACAACACTGGGGTTGGCTGCGATCTCTTCCATCGTGTCCCAGAAGCCTTCGGCCTGACCGACGTTTTCGTCGGCATACCGCTGTTCCCAAGTCTTCAGGGTGTCGAGGAATTCACGAGCCTCCTCAGGACGGAAACCGGCTTCTTCGAGCGTCTTGCCTGCATGGCCACCCGACACAATGTCAGCCAGACCCACGGCCATCTCGGGAACGCTCACAGCACCCTTGACCGCAGTGACAGTACCGTCCTGCGTGGCACGGCGCATCAGACTATTGGTTCGCTCTTCCGTCTCCCCCATACCGGCCAGCGAATCCCAGTTGGATAGCTGATCGATCTTCTCGGAGAAGCCCCGAGCCTTCAGGGCACGTTCCAGTCGATCCAGGTTAGCGGCACCTTCCCTCGCTGGCATCTGGGCAGACCCGAACGTCATCTCACGCTGGGACAGCAGATCCATATCGGCATCGGTAGCCTGGTTGGTGCGGTAACGGCCATAGGCTTCTTTGGCAGCAGCATCCACCGAGGCTTCCTCGGCAAAGGCGTACGCATCCAACGGAGCCTGCAGGACATTACCCCCCAGAGCAGCGGCATCCTTGGCGAAGGACGCCAACTGGTTGATCACCATGCCTGGATATCCCTCATGATCCAGACCCAACTTACTCACAACACTGTTGGCGTTGGCTTCATCAATGCGACCTTGCCGTTCACGAAACCGACGATTACCGTCGATGATCGATGCCGTACGGGTAGCCTCACGCGCTGCCAATGAATTAGGTATCGGCTCCTGGTCCTTCAGCGCACCCAGTACTTGACGCTTTAATTCAGTTGCTTGCGCCAGCTTTTCCTTTTTAAGTTCGGTCAAGGAGATAGAGCGTAGTTCTTCTGGGAGTTCTGGAAGTTCTGGGAGCTGAGCCATTACTTATCCTGTTACTTAGAGGAAGGCTTTAATGCGTTGCGTATCTTATACCGATCCATGAGTTCCTGGTTCGCAGTATCACGCGCTTTTTGCGCTTTACTCAGTTGATCTTGATAACTCATGTACTGCACGTACTCGTTATAGACTTTTGGCAAGACTCGTTTGACGTCAGCATCATCAAAGCTGTCATCCCCTATCCACGCCTCATCAATACCCGCCATCTTTGCGGCAGCCAGAATGACAGGCCCCAAGTTGGCGTCTTTTGGAATATTCAGATCCTTGTTACTACGCAGTTCCTTCACCAAGTCTTGGAATTGCTTAGACGTGTTGTCCTCTTCCTTAGGCGTCAGTTTAGAGACTTGAGCAATTGCCTCGCTTTCCGACACGTTATCGTTGACGGCCTGAGAGAACACTGGCTGACTGTCCACATACTTCTGTGCAACAGCAACTTCCGATTCATAAGGGGTCAGTGCCTTAACACGCTCCTCATCCTGTTCCGGTGTCAGGCCAGTCAACTGACCGTAGCTGCTGGATACCTTCGAGAGCACATTGTTCAGCAAGCCAACAGGGGCGTTACCCAAGTTCTGTGAAACAGCACTGCGAACATCAGCCAGCGAACCTCCGTTCTGCATCACCTGATTGGCCGCTATCTCAGCGTTACGCTCATCAAGTGCCCATTGGTGCTGATCTCCGGTGATGGTCCGACGTTGAGCAGAGTTAGCCTCCATATCCGCCACACGACGCCCTTCAAATCCAAGGCGTGTTCGGGCATTACCGATCTGTTCTACCGTCTGATGATCGCCCAGTAGTGACCTGCGAATATCTACTAGCCCTTGAGCTGCAGTCGCTTGACCGCGAGTACTCAAGCCTGACTGCCCTAGTTTTTTCTCCAACAGATTGAGTTGTGCTTCAACCTGCTTAGGGTCCCCAATATCAATCTGCCTGGCTTCAGCCAGTAGACCATTCAAGATCGGGGCGTCGGAGTTATCCTGGGCCTGGTTGTTGTAAGCCATCTGATTGGTAGCCTGCTGACGCAGGAAATCCCCTCGGGTATCCAAGGCATTCCGCACAGCCGAACGATCGATCTGAGCACCGTACTGGGCACGATCCTGGTCCAGCTGACCGGATGCCTGCAGAGCGGCCATCTCTTCAGGCGTACGGACCTGGCTCAGCCGATCGAGAAAGGCTTGAGTGTTCTGCTCCTTACCGGAATCCCAGTTGGCTTTCTCCTGGGTCTGGTACTGGGCGAGCACATCCTTCAAACCATCGAACCCGCTGTTCAGTGACCGGCCTGCCTGATTAAACAGACTGACTGCGCCCCCAGCATTGGGAGCGTCCACATTGCGCCAAGTGATCGCCATTGTTTAGATCCCATTCTTGTTCATGTAATCACCTACCGATTGGTAAGCACCGGAGTTCGCAGCCACACGCGCACGTTGACGATCTTCCAACTGAGCGTTGGTAAGTTTGCGTTGCGCCTCGTAGTTGGTATTGAACTGTCGCTTGTTTTCTTTAAGCGCGTCTTTAGCCAGACCGTACTGCTTCATACCCATCCAGGCATTACCCAGTCCTTGAGCCGCACCCAGTGCCAAGCCGCCCCAGCCTTGTTGCTGAGCGCCTGTAGCCTGATTGGTGTAACCCAACATGGATTGCATGAGAGTTGGGTTCATTACTGCAGTGGTAGGTTGGGCAGTCGCAGTCGCTGCACTTCCTCCAGCCAATGCTGCATCTAATCCAGCGAGAGGATTAGTGTTATTGGCGACAGGTGAATACCCTCCTACCTGCCCATAGTTTTGTTGGGGCTGACCTATACCTTGAAAGGCACCGGTAATGTTATCGAAGATGCCCATGTCTTAACTCCAGTAGGGACGGAAACACTTGGTAGTGTAGAGACAATCATTAAATACGGCCAAAAAGAAAGGCTCCCGAAGGAGCCTGTCTGTATGACGAAGGGCGTCTTGTTAGTTGCACATGGTCACTCCGCCCACAGTGTTGCAGTAGATGGGCCGAGAGTTATTTATGCCATTCAGTGTGTTCTGGAGTGCTTGTTCACTTCTTTGCACCCCTAGATTGTGTTGATCGATCCTTCCTTTTTCCCCCATTATTTGCGAAGCCACTTGGTTACATACAGCCTTGGGTACATCTGGTGTTATTGCTGCTACCTGACTGACTTCTTTGTTCAATTGGTCAGGAAAGTAGGAGTACTTACCCAACTCTGCCTGCAGGTACTGCTTACCTAAGGCCCCTGTTGCGGGGTCCATTGCTCCGGATTCGATACACCGGTTGATGCCTACCCAGCCTTTGGCAAAAGCCGTATACCGTTGTGAGTCCATTGAAGGGGTTGCTTGTGAGGCGCACCCTGCCAACAGCACTGCCCCTACTATCACCGTAATCAATTGCATGCCGTTGCTCTCCCTGGCTATTCAGACACTAGCGTACCTGAATGCCAGCAGATGGCCACCCCCTGTTAGGCGACCCCCTCACCCCCTTCCCAGTCGGATACGGTGTGTTGGAAGGTAGGCAGAGCCAGCGAGTTAGACACGTAGGAGCCAGGTACATCGAGTGTCATCACGCCGATATTTCCGGAGTGGACGGTGCGTGAGTACATGTCCTGCGGCAATTCGCCCCATACGATCAAGGGCGTTTCAGCTACAAGTTCAAAAGGATCGATCAGGCTCTGGGTATCCAGCAGCTTGCGCATCTCCTCCAATTCAGCGACCTGAGTCTCCTTGAACAGCTCGAACTGCTGCAGCTCGTTGTTGTAGTCCTGGATCTGCCCTTGCTGGTGAACACTCATGGCAGCCTTGCCCAAGCTGGTTCCCAACTTCACGAACACATTGGCCGTGGCTGATTTCACCGCCTCCACCGAGAGAGCACCTGCTTTGCCGATCGCCTGGTAACCCCCGTAGGCAATTGCAATGACAGCGATGACCATGGCCCATTCCGCACCGACTGCTTCAGCAAAGAGCTGAATGGCAGCAGAGATTGCAAACTGAATGATGATGGTGGCAATGACCGCCATCGCCAGGTACACCGTACCTGCAGCTGCAATAGCCGCCCACATGGCAGCACCACCTGGCGGATAGATCACAGTCAGCACGATGGACACAATGATCATCACCCACTTGAACCAACCACTTTGATACCACTTGGTCTTGGTGGTGACTCGGGTGTTGAAGATGTTGTGCAACGATCTTGTGTACAGGATCTCTTTATCAGGAAGGGAAAAGTGACTGGCCACTGACCGGTCCAGAGGCACCAACAACTTGTCGGAGGAGCCACTGGCAGAGGTCGAATAGTCTTTCCAGATAGCGTAGGTAGTCTTGAGGCCGTACACCTTAATCTCATCATAGAAGCCGCGTGCCACCTGCTTCTGATAGACGTGGCATCCGTCTCCCGATCCACCGGCATAGCCACCAACCTTGGCCACCGTTCCGGCTATGCGCTTTCGCGTCATTCCCTGGAAACGCAGAACCATGTGGAACTCCTTGTCCCGGAGGCTGATGGTTCGGCCTGTGGCTGGGTCATAACCAAGCGAGGATGCCAGGGCATTCAACGCGGACTGCGAGGCACCACTGCTTTGGTGATACATCAGGCCGAAGTATTCGTAGAGATACTTACGATCCACCTCGTCTTCGCTGTTGGCTGCTACTGCCATGATGGTCATGGCCTGCTCTACATCATCGATCCCTGGGTTCTCGTGGATAGCAGTACCAAATTCCACGAAGTCGATCCCGAGGTACTTACACAGTTTGATCGAGGATACGTAAGCAGGATCACCTACTACGTTTTCGCTGACCCGACTTTGTTGATCGTGCCGGTAATAGATCCAAGGGAAGTATGTGCCCATCTCTGTGAAGGAGGTCTTGTAGATCGTGTCCACAGCCGGGTATAGGCCGGACCCTTGCAGGTAACGCCAGTACTTGACCGCACCGCCCACTCGGTAACGAACATGGTGATAATCGCCGTCTTCGTCGGGATGGGTGTCAATAACCGGAATGTCGAATGACCCCTGCTGCAGCACTTCATCTTTCAGGTAGACATAGAGAACTCGGACGTAATCCTGAGTCGCTTCCGTATCAACCTGATAAGGAGATGGCTTCACCAGGGTGTGAAGGGTCTCCGAACCCATAGCGACTCGTTCAGGGGTGTACCCTGCCGATGGAGCGTTGCCCCACACATCGAGCGTTCCTGGCTCGGCAGCATCGAGGGTGGCCTGCGTGTAGACCGCAATCATGTCCTGCAGGTACACCTTGGCTTCCAGCAGAGCACTGAGTGAGGTGATCTCATTACTCGATACATCATACCCATGATCTGCAATCAAGGTCTGCCAGCCCACATGGATGTTGTTCAACGGACCAAAGTGGTAGTAATCCAGGGCGATGGGTTGCCCTTCGATATCTTCCAGTGTCTGGGTCACCACAACTTTCCCCTGAGTGGGGGAAATGCCGGTTGCCTGAGGAAGCCCGTAGAAGTAATCCCCTCGCTTGGCGAAGGCGTACATCCGTTCTGCCCGGACAGCCACACTCTCCACCATCTTGTTCAACAGGTGGTTGGAGATCCGATCGCCATCCTTGAGGATGTACTCGATCACAGCCGACTTGGCTGATGCAGGTAGCTGGTTGTCCTCCACCATGCGCTGCACTTCGGTGTGTACCGTGGTCTTCTTCTTACTGCTGAACAGCCCCATACCAGCCTCCAAAAAGAAAGGGAGCCATAAGGCTCCCTGTTCTCACTACGCCTGTCGAATCAGGCCTTGATACCTGCCAGTAACTTGCTTACTGCACGTCCAATCGTGGCGTCGTTGAGCATGTTGGTCGAGTCAGCCACCGTGCCTTCATCCGTGGTTCGACGTACGTTCCAGGTGTCGATCAGGGTCTTGGCGGTCTTCTGCTCAGCATCCCGCTGGAAGCCATCAGTCTGAGCCTTGTACAGCAGCTTCTGACGGCCCACCACGCTGTCTTCGTCCACACCAGCACCCACGGTCTGGGCTTTCTCGGTGATCTTCTTCTGAGCCAGCAAGCCCGTCTCTTCAGTGGTCTTCAGGCGCTGTTCCAGCAACAGGTCGTACTCAGCCTTGAGCTTGCACACCTGTGCTTCGAGCACCCGATTCTCCACCTCGGCATTAAGGATCTGCTGGTTGATCAGACGAACCTCGGCATCCGCCTTGTCCTTCTGCAACAGGAACTGAACGGATGTTTCCAGCACTTGGGTCAGCGAACCCAGGTAGACCTGGGCGTACTCCGCACCCTTGATGCGGTTGCGGGAGAACTCCTCATCCAGGTGTGCCCGGCTGGCTTTCATCAGCACATCGAATACACCAGAACCCGTCAGACGGGCATCGGTCAGGGCAGACAACGGAATCAGTGATGTACTCATTGCACGCTCCAGGTACTTGGGTTACAGACCGCCAGCCATGGCCTGACGCTGAGCCAGATCCTTCAGTTCATCCTTGGTCAGTGCAGGCAGCACTTCCACCGCGAACTCACGGATCAGCTTGCCCTTGCGGGTCTTGTTACCGCCCGGCAGGGTGATGGTCTGGAACACCTGGCACTGACGCTGGACGATCTGGTTGTAGATGATGCGTGGCACATGCCAGCCGTCATCAGCATTGAACGGAACGTACTTCTTGAAGGTGCCGACCGTGCTGTTGCCTACGGTGAAGATTTCGCCTTCCCATTCCTTCTTGGCGGGGTTCATACAGGTCACGCGAATACGCACAAGCTCACTGGCTTGCTTCTTCAGGCGCACGCGTTTCTGACCTTCGGTTTCTTTCTCGGCAGACGCTTCGCTCGAAGAGTCCGCAGCTGGCGCGTCGCCTTCGGCTAGCTTGGCTGCTACCTTCTCGCGCAGCCTGTCCGCTCCAATGGAGGGGTGATAGGAAATGCCCAGCAGATCAGCACGGGCTTTGAGGGTGGCGAGTTCGTCTTGGACGAGTACTTCTTCTTGATCCAACTCTTGCATTGCAGATGCTCCGATTGATGAGAAAAGGGGCAGTTGCCTGCCCCTAGTTACCGCAGTGGATTACAGCTTGGCGGCGGTCTTGATCAGACCGATACGCTCCGGACGCAGGACCATGAAGCCGTAGTACCACTTGATCGACATGAAGCCGGTCTCGCCGTACGGGTCGTTGCGGTCAGCGGTCTGCTCACCTGGCTTCTTGTGGTAGATCTTGAACTTCACGGTTTTGCCATCAGTCTGGAAACCGATGGTGGTGAAGGACTCGCTACCGATAACCAGCATCGGGAACACGTCGAACTTGTCGCCCGTGGTGTAGTGAGCAGCATCACCCGCAGCAGCTGCACCCGCACCCGCCCACTTCAGCATTTCCGGAACCACGACGATGCGGAACTGATCGATGGTGCCAATCTCGCCAGTCAGGGTCTGGCCACCAGCGGCGTACTTCTCGATGGAGATGAAGGCCGGAGCGTTGTGCAGATCCTTCATGCCTTTCAGCGTCGGGATCAGTTCGGAACCGCAGTACAGAACACGGGCACCTTGGATGGTCGCGGTATCAACCATACGAGTACCGGTGATCATCTTGGTGTGCTTCGGCGTACGGTTGTTGTCCAGGTCAATGGACAGACGCATCAGGTCGCCGTAAGAGACCAGATCAGCCGCATCGACTTCCACGTCCTGAGTGGCGTTACCGGCGTAGCGAATCACACCCGCCGAGTTCAGGAGGTCGATCTGGAGAGCGTCCTCGTTGATCTCGTTGGCACCGTTGATCATCTCGCGGTTGATGTGCTGCATCAGCTCAGCATCGGTGTCGAAGTCCAGGGATTCCTGGGTGTACTCGTCGAAGAAGCCGAACTTCTCGAACGTGCCTTCGAGTTCCTTACGCTTGAAGCCAACACGGTTCACGCGACCACCGGTCTCGGAGAGAGCGGGTAGTTTCGCGGTGATGGTGCCCACGTCCTTGCTGGAGCCATACAGGTTACCGTTGGCGATGACCACACCAGCAGCATCGATGCCCTGGTCGTTGATGTTCGCGTCATCGAGCAGCGGCAGGTAGTGATAACGCTTGATCTTCTTACCCATGTTCTTGGGCATCGAAGTGGTATCAGCCAGCTGACTGAAGTACTGCTCTTTACGAGCTTCGATCAGCGCCTGCTTGATGTAGTGGAACGTGTTGAACTGGTTGCCCATCGTCGATGGAGTACCGCCAGCTGGATCGTTGTATTGCATACCCATGAGAACACCTCGTCGTTACATGTATTTGGGATTACCCAACTTGCTGAACTCTTCATCGCTCAGAGCCAGAGGATTGAACTCAGGCTGCTTGGCGACTGGAGCCGCAGGTTTTGGTGGGCTGGCAGCTCGCTTCTTGTCACGTAGGTCGGGTTCGGGAGCAACCACCGGTACAGGGACGGGTTCCTTAACGGGTACGGGTTCAGCCGGTACTTGTTGTTTGAACAAGTTGGCGAATCCATTACGCGCCTGGATAGCGTCACCGACTTGGCGATAAGCCTCGATATCCGACACACCATTCAAGCGTCCAAACATGCGTTCACGTTCGATCTCGCTACTGATCAGGTCATATACGCCACTGGCCATGTGGTCGTTAATCACTTTCAGAAGTTGGGGATTGTTCGCAACCACTTGTTTACTGGCAGCATCCCACTTGTTGCTAACGACGCTGACGGTCTTGGAGTACACCGGTGTGTCCTGGATTTCTTCCAGCACCGCGTCCAAATCCATCTCACGTTCATCGACAGTGTAAGTATTGGGTGCGTACTCATTCGCTTTTTCTACGTCTACATCCAGTGGATCAATACCACTGTCCTTGAGCAACTTCCCGATTGCGGCTGGGTTCTTTTTATCCAGATCAATCAGGAAGCCAAGTTTCTCTTCACTCAGGAGGTTATTGTTCTCCAGAAGTTTAAGCAATTTCAAATTCGGTTTCAGAGCAGCCATTTTCTTATTGTAATTGGCGCCCATCTGCATAAGAGCAACTGCATCGTCGACATTATCGACAACCATCTCTTTTCCGTTCGCCTTGAATGGCGCGAATAGTTTATCGACGATTGCTTTGTGATCGACCGGTTGTACCGGTTCATCTGCTGCCGGTTTGTCCTTGGACTCTTCTGTAGGTGCAGCTGGGACTTCTGGTTCCTTGCCGCTGACCGGCTCTTCTTCGTCGGTCGTGGTGTCCGGTTCTGGCTTGGGGTCTTGTTCAGTGCCCTGGTCATCTTCGTCTTCCTCGGTAACAGGTGCAGCTGCCGGATCAACTACCGGGGCCTGAGGCTCAACAACAGCATTCAGATCCAGCTTGGCAAACTCCTCGTCACTCATATCGAGCACGTCGGAGTTCAGCTCTTCTTCCTGTTCCTGGTCGAGATCCAGGTCTTCTACATTGTCAGCAAGGCTCATTATTCAAGCTCCTCTTGAGCAAGTTCAGCGCGGAACTCTTCATCCGCTGCGAGTTGTTTGGTGGCTTGTTCGCAGAGGTGTTCCTGCACACGCAAGTAATCACTCAATCCGGAGATGGCATCCATCTGTTTGATGATGGAGGCTTGGCTCTCGGCAGACTGCATGTTCGGGTCTGCCCGTAGATGGACAAGACGGACAGCTTCGCGCTCGAAGTAGCCTTTAAGGATTACTTCCTTGAAGTCCTTGTTAACCAACAGTCGAGCCAGTGCTTTACCCTGCTCAATTGTTTTACGGTTTGAACTGATGGCTGCGTCGAGTTGTTCAATGTGACCTTGGGACATATCTCTACCAGTGCTGTAGTAGTTAATAGGGATTAAACGATGCGGAACATAATACAAATCAACTAGAAAGGCACCACAGGTGTGGTGCCCTATTAACTACTAGTTAGTTGTCGGCTTCTTCTGCTGAGCTTTCATGTGGTTATCCACCACTTTCAACTGCATCTGTGCCCTGGCTTGTGCGCCCTGTTTCTGCAAGTCACGTTCCTGTTTCACCCCAGACTCTTGTTCAACGAAGTCCAGGTTCTTCAGGTCAGCATCACTTTGAAGATGGGTGGCTTTAGCCCCTTCAGTTCCAACTTTGGCACCGGAGAGTTCTGCGTCAGCCTGCAACTTCATAGCCTTCGCCTGAAGTTCCATGACTTCCGCTTCCAACTTAGCCAGTTCCAGTTCCTGCATACGCTGAGCAATTGGATCAGGCTCAGGCTGGTACTCCTCGATCTGCTTGGCCAGATCAGGCATCTTCCGCAGGCGAGCAATGTCGGCCAGGATCATGCGACTCATCGCAGGGTCCATGTTGTTGCCCATGGTCTGCAGCATGAAGGCCAGTTCCTGTGCCTTGGCGTTGTCGTCTTCAGCCGTGGTGATGTTCAGACGCAGGTCGAAGTTACCGGCCAGGTCATCACGGCGAATCTCCACGAAGTCTTCTTCGGTGATCCGCACCACTTCCTGCTCCGAGAGCCATACCGCATTCATTGAGATGAACTTGCGGGCCACCTTGACCATGCCTGCAGCCAGGCGACGAAGGATGGCCAGCTCACGCTTGGATGCAGCGTCCAATGCACCCCGGATACCAGCAGCCACTTCACCCAGAGAAGATCCAGAGATCCCTTGGTTGAATGCCTTCACACCGGTCAGTGATTCAGCCTCGAAGTTCTGCAGCTGCAGCATGAACTGAGCACTGGCGGGGATCTCCGGGAAGGTGTGCATGAACACGCCCTGGCGAGGATCGACGTTGGCATTGAACTCGTAGTCCTGGCCCTTCTCGTACTTGCGGCGGTTGGTTACATCGAGCATGTCTTTGCGCATGCCGGTCTGACCATTAGCACCCTTACCGAGAATGTCGATCATGCCGCGAGTCACAGCACCGATGATCTTCTGGTTGTCTTCCAGCAGTGAACCATCTGGCTCACCGTAGATGCTCTTGCGCACCGGCAAGTAAGGGACCACAACGAAGGGAAGTTTCTGATCCGGGAAGGGGTTCTCTTCCATGCGGATAAGGGTGTCGCCTACCCAAGCCACCACAATAGGCCGCACAATCCCAGTACCATCAATATCCCAAAATCCCCAATATTCATAAACAACAAACTTCTTACGGGGTTCGTCACTGAAGTTGAAATTCTTTGAATACTCGTTGGCCGTTGCATGGTCAGGTTCCCCCAAGATGGAATTTGAGGTGATATTGATCTGGTCCAGGTTCTTGTACCGATCCCCCTCCTTCTTCAACTGAGCCAGTGAAGATTCAAAGGAGTAGATAACAAAGCTGGCCTTGTCGATATCGCCCTGACACGTAGGGTCGATCATGACATTGCGGTAGTCGCAGACTTCCACAGTCGGATGGTTCTTGATCACCCGAGTCTTCTTGACTGGCTTGTGCCCCTTGACCACGGCTTCAACAGGTCGGCCATGTTGTTGGTACAACTGATGCGCCTGCTTAATCTCCGGTTCAACTTCCTGCTCGTATTGTTCAGGACTTTGCTGAACCATCTGATCCAGGTGCTGCATCATCGGAGCAGCTTCATCGCTGAAGACGTACTCCACATCAGGAACGATGGCGGTGTACTCCTCTTCTTCAAAGCTCCAGCCGGTACGGAGTATAACGGTGCCTTCGTCCACTGCTGTTCGCACGAACTCGTCAATGAACGTCACCTTATCGATGCGCGTATTGAACTGGTTGTTCAGAATCAACTGGTTCTGTTGAGCCGCTTTCTTATCTTCCCAACTGACCGGACGCACACTGAATACATCGTCGGTACTGAGGAAAGGTTCGCTGAGTGCGGGATACCGCCACTCGGCTTGTTTACGAATGAGCTTGGGTACGATCTTGGAAGAACCTTCCGGCGTCTTGACCTGAGCCTTGCCGGTAACGTTCAAGTTATCCAGCCATTCACTGATCTGAGAAGTCTTGCTGTCGTGGTAGCTCTTGGCTTCCTGATAGTCCTGCTTCAAATCAAGGATAGAAGGTTCTTTGGCCCACTTTGTGAGCTTCTTAACTGCGGCAGTTGCTGCCACCAAATTGTCGGCCATATCAAATCCCGAGGGTGGTAGATACAATGGCCGCATCTTAACAACAAACTACTGGAGTACCTGAAATGAATATCCAACCCCTGCACCCCAAATTCAAAGTTCCAACCAAAGGAACTGAACAGGCGGGTGCTTATGATCTCTATATGCCTGAACCTGGTCACTGCGAGGGCGACAACTATGAAGTAAAGGTCAACCTGGGTTTCGCTGCCGAACTTCCAGCGGGGCATGTAGCCCTGCTACTTCCCCGTTCGGGTGTGGGCAGTAAGGTGGGACTGGAACTGAACAATACCTGTGGCGTAATCGATGCTGATTACCGAGGCCCTTGGTTTGCAACGCTGCGAACCAAAGACGGTAATTTTTATTCATGGAATGCAGGCGATCGTCTGCTGCAGATGCTGATCGTTCCGGTTGCACAAGTTGAATTCAATGTTGTGGACGATCTGTCCGAAACTTCCCGTGGCACTGGTGGCCTTGGCTCAACTGGTAAGTGAGGTGTGCCATGACGTGTGAACTCTTCCGTGTGGACTTCAAACGCAAGTTCCTCAAAGAGCGGACTACCCTTGGCAAGGATGCCCAGCCCTATGACCCACGGAAGTGTCCCGTCGTCAGCAACATCGTTGACCATGCGATGGTCATGTTGAGTGAGGCTCATGAGCAATACGCTGACCCACGGCGTGCTGTGTTCCTGGTGGCCGATCCGCTGCATAACTTCAGTGCTGCCATGTTCGACACGGAGTTCTTGAGCACCACTGACGCCATCGAAAGTTTGGAAGCCACCCTCAACAAACTGTACGCCCTGCGTGAACACGAAGAGCAAGGAGAACCCGCATGAAGTTCCGCAAAAAGCCTGTGGCAATTGAAGCGTCCCAGTGGTTCAAGAACGGCGACCACCCTCTTGACTACAGCCGCACACATGACGGACTGGAGAATGGGGAGCTTCGTCAGTTCCTTCCAGAAGAACGCAAGGCCAACGAGTGGGAAGGCGACATCGTTCGCTATTTCCGCTCACCGGAACTGCCTGGCAAACACGCATGCCAGCACTGCGGAAAGACAATGCACGAGCATGGTTGGATTGACACGCTTGAAGGGGGGCACATCGTCTGCCCAGGTGACTGGATCATCACTGGTGTGCAGGGGGAACTCTATCCCTGCAAGCCTGGTATCTTCGCAGCTACCTACGAAGCAGTGTGACAGAACAAGGCCCCAATCAAGGGGCCTTTTCTTTTACACCCAGCCGTTACGGTTGAACCGTGTGTTCCCTTCTCCCACATCCAGGCGATGACCCTGGTTGTCCAGCAGCTGACAGGCTGCCTCGAATTTCGCCGCGTAGTTGTTCCCCTCATGGAAATTACCACCGGCACCGATCGGGTTCATCACCCGGCTGGCCACGTAGAACAGCAACGCCTCCAGGTGGCTGTATGGCAGATCCACCTCGATCTCTGCCGGGTCGAACGAGTTGTCCTCCCGGATAAGCTGAGGGTGATTGGCCCGATACACCACATCCACCGTGTCACCTTTCAACAGCTCCGGCAGCACCAACGTGTTCATGCTGACGGTGCGCACGTTGAGCGGGTGGCCATACCCCAGGTCACCAGCATTGAGCGCCAGCTCCTGGCCCGTGGCATCGAAGACGCGCTCGATCTTGAGCAGGTCATCCTCGAACGGCTGCAGCATGGAGTCATGGATGTACTTCTCCACGCCCCACGATTCCATGTTGCTCACAGCATGCTTTCTGCTGACGGTGTACGTCCGCAGTCCTGGCACCAGGTGCAGGGTGACTCGCCCTTCCTTGAGCAGGAAGCGCTTGTGCAGTTCGGTCAGCCCAAGGTTCACATGGGTCAGGATCTCGTTCTGGTTGTCCTTGGTGATGCCCTGCTCCTCAGCACCGCCGATATGGAGCTGGCGTAGCTCGCCGTAGGTCAGGGCCTGGAATACTTCAGTTAATTTCATAGGGGTTCCTCAGACAATGTAGGACGACATGCGGTCGCAGGTTTCATCTTCTTCGTCGCCTTCCCACATACCGGTGCCCTCGTTCTGGTGCAGCCCGGCCTCCTCCGAAGGCTTCCAGGCATGCAGCGAAGCCAGCATGGAGATGGTGTCAATGAAGTCGTCGTGCTTGCTCTTGAAGCCGCCAGGGGTCGCCAGCTCCAGTTCGTTAATGGCTTCCACCATCTCGGCACTGCGCTTCTTCTCGATGGGGAAGAAGATCTTCCGCGCCTTGAACAACGGCACCACGGTGTTGAAGCGAACCAGCTTGTTGGTATTCGGACGGATACCTGGCTTGGAGTCGTTGCCCTCTGAAGCCAGCGAGAAGTAGATGTTGCGGTTCAACATCTCGCCCTGAATCCAGGAGACGAAGCCCTGCTGCTGACCCGAGACCTCGATACCTACCTGCTGTGGTCGGTACTGCTGTGCCAGCCGGAACAGGTCATCCACGTTCTTGGACATATCCTGCCGCTTGCAGATGCCGTCTACCCACAGCCAGTCACCGGCATTGTTGTAGGCCCAGACACTGATCACGCTGTAGTCGGACTTCTGCTTCTCACTGGTGGCAAAGTCGGTGGTGATATAGAAGTTGAACCGGCCCCGGTTACGCAGGACAGCATCGACCTTGTACCAACCAATGTCATGGTCCTGGATCAGCCGGTCTTCGTCCGACATGATCCGCAGCATCAGTTCCTGGTTGAAGGTGTCGACCTTGCCCAGCTTGACCGCATCATCGTACTGCTTCTTCACATAGTCGTAGGTGAAGCGATCGGGCCAGCTGCCCCGGAACTCCTCCCGGCTGCAGGGGAACTGCTCGCACACCGGGAACACGTTGACCGCCCACGCTCCCGACTCCACGGCCTTGTACAGAGGGTCCTTCGCGTTGAAGGGTGTACCTGACCAGACAATGATGTTCTTGGTTGGATGCAGGGCGTAGTTGACCGCCTTGTATACCGTGTCCTCTACCGCAGAGATCACGGTGGCCGAGCGGGCGTCTTCGTCCGAGATCAAGTCATCGAGCACCGCCAGCTGTGGCCGCTTGCCCATCTCCTTGGCACCACGGACGCCGGTCTTGGCACCGTAGCCTTTGACGATGAAGATCTTGCCGTCAGCGTTGCGGAACTCCCAGCGGATATCGGTGAAGCGGATCTCAGGTACGTACTGCTTCAGGAACTCGGAGTTATCCCAACGGAACTCCAGGTTCTTACGCATGTTCTTCACGCCGTTCTCAATTGAGTCCGACACATACAAGGCCAGGTCCACCCGCCCGAAGTTGGGCAGCTCACCGTAGGTGGCGATGTACAGGAACAGGTACTCGCCCATCACAGTGGTCTTGGCGATACCCCGGTGACACAGGTTGATCACCCGACGCCCACCCTCGGTGAGGGTATCGAGCATCTTGTAATGCACCAGGGGCGTTTTGTTCTCCTCGCCCTGCGCCCCGTTCACCAGCTTGATGAAGGTGACGAACTCCAGAGCAAAGTCACTCGGCACATAGCTCGGGTCGACCGTGTAGTCAGTGGCAGCCAGGTACTGCTCCACCTTCCACGGTGCCAACGCCTCGGCAACAGGGTCAGCAGCCAACGCACCCGTCACGCCCATGGCCATCCCGGCTATCGCCGAAGCCAGCTTGGTCATGGTCATAGGCCGATCTCCGATTCAAGCCTGCCTACCACCCATGCCAGGGCAAATGCGCCAATAACAACCAGAGAAAACCAGGCACTCATTGCAGGCGCTCCCCTTCAACGTCGATCACCAGCTTGCTGTGCGCCACCTCCTGGGCATTCATGGCCCCAGCCTCCAGCATCAGCCGCTGCTGGCGAGCGAGAGCCAGGGTGGTCTCACGCAGAGCCTGGATGGAGCTGTCCTCCTTCACGTTCACGTCCAGCTCGACCTTCTGGGTCTCCGGCATCTTCAGGTGCGTGAGCAGGGAGTTGGCCGCATCACAACGCACCTTCTCGCTATTGGCACTCACCATCAGCTCGGCCTGCACATTCAACGCCTTCTGGTACAGGTCCTGGTTCAACACGTAATGCGGAACCAGGGTTTGCTCGAAGATCAGGTTGACCAACTTGGACTTGTTGTACGCCGAGACATAACTGGCTATGTCCTTGGCAGTCACACCCTGATTGATAAAGCCCTGGTACTTGGACGGGAAGGTCTTCATGTACGCATCGATGTTGGAACAACCCAACAGCTTGTGACTGACGTACTTCACTGCATCGATGTAGTTGGAGATCTTGAACCGACCGTCCGCCATCACCTTGGTGTAACTCAGCAAGTTATCCCGGTACTGCTCGTACATCTCAGGATCAGCCAGTGTCTTGTTGACGGCATCAATCAAGTCCTGGCTTACCGACTTCTTCACCTTGTCAGGCAAAGCTCGCTGGAATTGTTCAAGAGTAAGTGCGGACATGAAGGAACCCCTATTCACCATATAGGGTGAACATAGTATGGAGTTGGGACTTAAAGACAAAATCGGAGTGAGTGGAAGTGTACGGAAGGAAAGGTATTTAGCGAAATTGGGTCCTCGGGTTTTGGGAATTTTTATAATTTGGGTACTGACCTAGTACTTACAGTTTCTTACCTCAAAAACTAAACCACCCCCCCCCCATTACTCCGTACACGTATTCACCACCTACCTACCCACTACCACCAGGCTTCGCCTAAGTATGGATCAATCTCGATCCTTCCCTGATCAGGAGCTACACCATGTGGGACGCCATCTTCGCCGCTATCACCGCTGCCTTCCAATCCGTAGGCACCGTATGTCACGCAGCCAACACTGCAGCTGACTCCATCCATGACCTTGCCAAAGTAGGCAAAGTCCACAGCCAAAAGCTCCTGCTTGAGGCTGAACTCGAATCCGAGGAATCCATCTTCACCATGCGTACATCACTGGACGCCAAGAAGAAACTCCTCATCACGCAACAGCCGTAACACCAGGGACCCTTCGGGGTCCCTACCCTTTTTAAAGCACACACCTTTAAAGCACACAAAGAGCACACACCTTAGACAGTGTTATCAGAGATACAGTAGATCACCGGGCTTCGCCCGAGAGTGGAATGAGAGCAGTCAGCTCTCTCAACTCTTTGAGGTGATGTATGTTTCATACTCAGGTCCCTGTCTCTACTGAACTTGATGCCATCGAGTTCTTCAACACACTCGAAGAGTGTGAGGAATACTGCGAAGGAGTACTCATGTACTCCCTTCCAGAAGAGGATGGATTCTTCATCTGGAAAGGTACGGAACTGGCATGCACAGTTGCCCGTAATCCTTGGAACAATGAAGTATTCGCTTACCGCGAAAGTAACTTCGATTCCTTCTAATCCCAAACCGATACACACCCGATAAGTTGCTTGTCGGGTGCATCCTCATGTCTGGAGACAGTGTTATGGACAACTACCATGTTGTTGCCTACTTCGAGTACCACTCCAAGAAGTGTGGTCTGCATACCTTCGGTGGTATGAGCATGTATCACCTTGCTACTCGTGAACTCTTCGATGCGCGTACTCATTCCATGTACGGGTATCTCGTTTCGCCTGCTTGCGATACAGACATTCCTTTCTAATTCCGAGGTTCCTATGCAACCCACTGTCTCTCTGCTCATCACCACTGTCCTTGTATTCCAGCTTGTTGTTGTTGGTCTGATCTTCAACCACAACATGCCCAACTGGTGTGCTACTCCAGAAGTAGGACACAACTACCTGCTTCAACCTTTCTGCAAGTAATCACACATCTCTTCAGTTAATCAGGCGAACTCCGTTCGCTTGAGGAAGTGAGTTCATCTAAAGGACTTCAGTTATGGACATTCACGACAAACTCACACTGGTATTCAGTGGAGTCAGTATTGCCCTTATCTTCGGAAAACTGGGAGGTCTGATATGACCTTCCCTCTTCCCCTGATCGAGGTTGACGAGCATTCCGTCGCCTCGTTGTACATCTGCGATGAAGATCAGCTCGTGTCAGTCGATAGCGTGGAAGCCACTCTGGCCCATGCCATCGAGGACTACTACGCAAGCCGTGGCTACTACGTGGCCATCGAGCTGGCTTGAGTCAGCTTCACCTCTTTAAGCGTTCCCATCGTCCACCCGGCTTCGCCGGAGAATGGATAGAGCAGCCTGCTCAACACTACCCATGCAAGGAGATTCACCATGGCTTTTAATTCCAATGCCCGTAACAACCAGCCTGCTGTTGCCAACGACAACTGGAAGGCTCAAGGATTCATCAACATCTACCTGCCGACACCGGATGGTGGTCGTCGTAAGATCGGTTCGATCGCTCTGAAGGAATCGAAAGCCTACGAGGCTGCGCTGCTCAAGCGTCTGTCGACTGATCCTCTGGCCATCCAGAAGATGGCTGAAGCGATCCAGCTGGACTTCCAGCTCGCTGACAAAGAGGTGAAGGAAAACGAACTCGGTTTCTGATCCACCTCTGTGGCATCCAAGGCCTGCTTCCCTCAAGGGGGAGTGGGCCTTTTTATTATGCGTCGTTTTCGTCAGACAGCTTCGCTGGAGGATGGAATCACCTACCTGTGTCGCTGACAGTGGACTCCCTTCGGGGAAGCACAGGCGATTATCCAGAGCCGTGTTGCACGGGCTTTTTACCCATCAAGGAGTGAACCATGACCACCCTCGAAAAGCTGCAAATGCACCTGATCAGCCCTGCCATTCACCAGCACTTGCCGGGACACTTCCATAAGGAAGTTGCTGCGTCTGTGCGTTGTGCTGACGGCACCACAATGTCGGTGCAAGCCAGTGAGCACGCTTACTGCTCACCGCGTACCAACTTCGGTCCTTATACCCAAGTGGAGGTCTGGCGCTGTGGTGAGGTGCCTGCATGGGCTGAATACGGCGATGGTGAAGAACCGTATGCCTACCTTCCCATTGAATTGGTAGTGGAAGAAATAGACCGTCGAGGCGGTTTCGCAAATTGACCAGAAGCCCCGATTCAAGGGCTTCGTTGTATCTGGAGTAACCATGAGCCACACCGTTGTAGCCGTCGACAAAACCACCGACACCATCGTCCACATTCAGGTGGAAGATTTGTCGGACTTCAATGCCCTTGACGCAGCTCACCTGCTGTACGAGCGGCCCAAGCTGGTGCTGTTCATACCCCAGATCCACAAAGACATAGTGCATTCGCACATGCGCTATCACCGCAGCCGTGGCTGTGTGAAGCACCGTCTCTGCCATATCACCGATATCCCTGCACGAGTCCGTGCTGCGTTTCTACTTGCCCACTGAAAGGAATCCTCAATGTCCGTATCTGCTCTGCGTTACCTGCACACCCCAACCAACAAAGAACACGCTGTGCGTGTGGCCTCTCTGCATGACGCTCGGGAGATCGTATCTGCCCTTGATCAGCAGAAGGTTAAGGGCATCCGCATCAGCTACTTCAGTGATTACCACCACTGTGAGGTGATCACTCACCAGTTCACTGATGGCGAGTTCATCACCACCCGGAAGCGGGTGTGAGCGTCCAGTACCTGTGCCTGAAGCGTGGCGTGCTTCAGCACCACATTGAGCCAGATGAGGATTGGCTGGAATTCCCTTCTCGTTACCTCAAGGCCAACCCTCATGCCGCTGTATATCGCAAGCGGCATACAGGTGGACAGTACCTGCGATATGCCTATGACAAGGCCAAACGTCACCCACGCCAAATGCGTTCGACCGTGATGGAACGTCACGAGCTACCGCCTGAAGTACAGGCAGCCATGCTGCTGCTTGATATCAAATAACCAAGGAGAGATCCATGTCCCATCCCACTCTGATGCTGCCGTACGACCTGCAGTTGGCCAACGAACACCGGTTCTCCAAGCATCACATCGACCGCTATATCCGCAAGGAGATAGCAGCCAATGAGTGGATGCAGGCCAAGGTGCAAGAAGGCGTTCAGCTGCTTAATGACTGGCTGTCTGGCCAGTACTACGAATCCAAGATGGCACGACTGGAACAGGTCCGTGCCCTTGATCTGGAGGAGTTGGTACTGACCATCTTCACCCAGATCGCCTACTGCCAGCGTGACGAGCTGTTCACTTCGGTGACGGCTCAGCTGGCAGGCAGACTGCACTTCAGCGAGAAGCGTGAAGGCATCCAGACCATCGCTGAGATGGTGGCTGTGCTGTGTGCGACAGACGTGTTCGATATCAACAAGTACAGCAACGCTGCCAGCTTGATGATCCAGAGCCGTATCCCACTCAGTGAGGAGCTGCTGCAGTACATCTACGAATCACGGTTCCTGCCACCCATGGTCTGCACACCCAATGTGGTCACGCACAATCATGAGTCAGGCCACCTGACCCACAACGATTCGTTGGTACTGGGCAAAGGCAATCACCATGACGGTGACCTCTGTCTGGACGTGATCAACCTGCAGAACCAGATCCCGCTCAAACTGGACTTGGACTTTCTGTGTGCCTTGGAAGAGGAACCCAACAAACCCTTCACACTGGAGAACGTGAAGGACAAGGCCCTTGAGGAAGGGGACGTGCTTACCGATGCCCAAGCCAAGGAGATCCTGCAACAGCAGATCGACAACTGGGACACCTTCAAGGCCGAGTCCAACGACATGTATATCCTGATGTTGAACCAAGGCAATCGCTTCCACCTGACCAACAAGGTGGACAAGCGAGGGCGTCTGTATGCCATCGGTTATCACATCACCACTCAAGGCAGTGCCTTCAAGAAGGCTGTCATTGAGCTGGCTGACGAAGAGATCGTGGAGGGTGTGTGAAGACGTACGTTGTGTTCTACGGAACACAGGTGTACGGCGAGTACACCCCAGTCACATGGCCTGATGATCTACCAGATGGTGCTTACGCCATCACGCCGTTCGGTAACTGGATTCGTATTAATCACGGAATTCACCTGCCTTGTGATCCGGACGATGTACCTGCCGTAGTGAAGACACTAGCCCTAATCTTGGGGCGTTAAACCCCAACCTAATCAATCGCTTACCGGTGTGAACAACACCGGGACGGCATCCTATTGCCCAAAGGAATTGAAACCATGATGAAATTCACAGGCTTTGAATACTTGCTGATCGACGCTGCCAACAACTTTGGTCTCGACAAGCTCCGCTTCGAAGATCGCATCCAATGGGCACGGGACAACCTTGACCATCTGGAGGACCTACTCGATCAGGCTGAAACCAAGCCGCTGTACCTCAAGGCTGTGATGGCCATCCGCAAGGCGCAGAACCGTGAACCCACTGGCCACCTCGTGGCTATGGATGCCACCTGCTCCGGTGTGCAGATCATGTCTGTACTCACTGGCTGCATGGCAGGTGCCAAGGCCACTGGTCTGGTTGATCCTGACCGTCGTGCCGATGCCTACAGTGACCTGAACGAGTGCATGAATGGTTTGCTGGGTGGCGGATTCTCCGTACCACGCAAGGACACCAAGCAGGCACTGATGACCAGCTGCTATGGCTCCAAGAAGGTGCCAAAGGTGCTGTTCGGTGAAGGTACTGAAGAACTCAACGCCTTCTATGAGGCGGTCGAGATCGTGGCACCCGGTGCATGGGAACTGCTGCAGGACCTGTTGGCCAGCTGGCAGGCCTACTCACTGTGCCATGCGTGGAAGCTGCCTGACGGCTTCGATGCCAAGGTCAAAGTGATGGTTAAGCAGGAGGCTCGTATCGAGGTGGATGAGCTGGATCACGCCACCTTCACCTACGAGTACTACGTCAACGAGGGTGAGAAGACTGGCCGTGCCAACGTGGCCAATGTCATCCACTCCATCGACGCCTTCATCCTGCGTGAGTTGCTGCGTCGCTGTAACTACGACTTCAACGTAGTGAGCTATGCCAACGATCTGATCGAGACTGAGCTACTGGAGCGTAATCTGAATGGCTGGAACCACCCACAAACGGACTCGGATATCGAGTACTTCAGTGCGCAGTTCATGCGCAGTGGCCAAGCCAGTGTGGTGATCCTGCCTTACCTCAACGAACACAACGTATCCAGTCTGGGAACGTGGCACCTGCAAGTGCTTAAAGGCATCACCAACCAGATGTTGCAATACAACCCCTTCCCGGTGATTACCATCCATGACTCGTTCGCGGCTCATGCCAACAACGTCAATTGGGTGCGTCACTGGTACAAGGAGATCCTTGCAGAACTGGCTGACTCGGAAGTCCTCAGCGACATTCTGAGCCAGATCCATGGTGTAGCGGGCAACGTGCCCAAGCGCATGCAGAACCTTAGTGCCCTGATTCGCCAGTCCAACTATGCACTCTCCTGAGTTGAACAGGTGCGCTCCGCGCACTCGATGAAGCAACTCCTCTTGCAGCCCTTCGGGGTTGCATCTTTTTTTTCCAGCACCCGCACAGCTGAACGAAGACAGTCATAGAAGTATTGGAGAACTTCTCCAAACTACTAAACCGATATTCTAACTTTCGGAAAGACAGTCATTTCTACCATGTGCTGCCGATAGACAGACTCCCTCTTTAGGACCCCCTTTAATGACTGTTTGGATTCTCTCTGACAAAGAGCAGGACGAGATTGCTCGTATCTATTCTTTGAAGTTCCACACCATGTATGACCTGGCCAATAAGTACCAAGTCTCGATTGGAACCATAAGCAAAGTGCTGCGTGAAAAAGGCATCACTGGCAAGGCTCCAGCCATTACTGTTGAGCAAGCCAACTTGTTGCAAGTTGCAGATAAGTACTTGATCAACGCCCCCAAGCTGGAAGAGCTTGTTCACATGCCTTCTCTCACTTACCCCAATGTCCAGCGTTACCTGGAAGGACTGGAACAGGACAGATTGATAACTCTGTTCTCCCGTACTTCCATTGGTAACTGGCTACTCTCCCTACAACCCAAGGAAGAACAACATGTTGAAAGCAATTGAAGGACGCAAGACCACCCCAGAACACATGAGTCTGTATCCCACTATGGACTCCGTGACTGATGCAATTACCTACATCGAGTCACAAGTTCCAGTTACCGATCGCAACAAGATGTTCAGTCTGCTGATGATGTACAACAACACATTGTTGGCAGAACTCAATCGCAGTAAAGCAGCGTAACAGGGAAGGTTATGGAAACTAATCCAATCGATTCAATGCTTCCCATCATTGTTGAAGCAGTTCAATCCTGGCGTGGCAAGAACATGGCCAGCTCTTTGACCCAGCAAGTCCATTCCACACTGGATAAAGAAGCCAAGCAGATTGTTCTAAAACTGTTGGGCTTCGACACGAACTACTCCAGCTACATGTTGGACCACTGTAATGGCCGTTCGGGTAACTCCACTGCTGGTGATTACATTGCCGGGGTACAAAAAGAAGCTGTTCGTAACTGGTTGGCCTCTGTACCCATGCCTGAACTAACCGATGAGGAACGAACAACCCTCAGTGCGTCCATGCGCCAGGAATACATTTCCAAGTTCCGTCGTGAAGTTCTGCAACAAGCCAATAACAAAGCAATCGCTGATGCAAAAGAACTGGTCAACAAAATCAGCGAATCACTCACCATCGACAGCTACGTCAAGCTGCGCGATCTCATTTCAAGCAAGGAAGAATCCAATGAGTAATCAACACGCACTTAAAGCCATCAGCCGCATCCTCGATATCTTCCTCAGCTCCGAAGCGCAGATCCGTCCGCACTTCCCACTGATCCAGTAAGGAATCCCCATGAAATCTCTACCAGGCCGGTATAACAGAGGGTCGTCATGAGTGAATACCTCATCACACTCATCCTCGCAGGCTGCTTGATCGCCGCTGCAGTGATCTTCTCAGACCAGACAGTAAATCCTGCCCACATTGCCTGGGCGGAGAATTCCTGCAGCTTGAACAGCGGGATACATGAACTCTCGGCAGACAGGGAACAACTCAGCGTTCGTTGCATGAATGGTGCTGTGTTCATTGCTGCAAAAAGTGGGGTCAAGCCATGAGTATCACCGTCTTGGTGGTTTACCTCTGCACATCTGCTGCCATGGACAACTGTTCCGTCTGGCAAGAAGGCAGCTGGACCGGTGCAGCAGCACCCATCTACTGCACCGTCGAGCGTGATCTGGCTGAAGCCAGCGTCCTGCCCAATCAATTCATTCGTTACGAATGTGAAACCGTCGAGACCGAACAGGTCGCGCGCACCCAACACAAAGGAATAAACCAATGAAGGTAAAACTCAGCCAAGCACACGACATGATCGTGCAGTGCATCAAGGTCGGCCTGGTCCCGATCGTCAAGGGCAGCCCTGCCGTGGGCAAGTCCTCCATCGTTCACCAGATCGCCAAGGAATACGGTCTCAAGGTCATCGACCTGCGCCTTGCTCAGTGCGACCCAACCGATCTGCTGGGCTTCCCCAACACTGCCAATGGCCGGGGCCGCTATGTACCCATGGAAACCTTCCCCATCGAAGGAGATGAGCTTCCGAAGGGCTACGAAGGCTGGCTGTTGTTCATGGATGAGTTCACCAGTGCTCCGCGTGGCGTGCAGGCTGCTGCTTAATTTATAGGCATTCACAGAAGAGACTCTGTGTCTAAAGCTACTTAAAACGGGAAACTCTGACTAGCTTATATCTGCTTGCACTTAGTTGTGCTTGTTTGTAAGCTAAAGACAATCCGTTGCTAAGTAGGAATTGAAATGACTGAAATCTGGAAAGACATTCTTGGATATGAAGAGACTTACGAAGTTTCCAACTTCGGAGGAATCCGTTCCAAGAGCCGAGTAGTCCCTTGTAAAGGGGGAACTCGTACCGTCAAAGGCCAAATCAGAAAAACCTTTCTGAACAGAAAGGGATATCCAATTACCACGTTGTGTCAAAACAACAAACTGATGACATTTACTGTTCACCAGTTGGTAGCTCAAGCCTTTATTCCCGGCTTCATCAAAGGAACGGAAATTAACCATAAGGATGGAAATCCTGGTAACCCTTCCGTAACTAATTTGGAAGTATCCAACCCATCTCATAATCAGCTACATGCTGTGAGGATGGGTCTGGTCCCTAAACAAGGGATATCCAAATACCGGAACGTGACTTATGTGAGTAACCCTCGGGCGAAATATAAGTGGGCGGGATCGGTACGACATGCAGGCAAATCCGTCTTTGGATGGAAAACCTTCATGACTGAGGAAGAAGCAGCGCGCCATGTTGACTGGTTGCTTGATTCCATTGGAGACACTGACCGGATTCGGAACTTCCCTTCAATTCCTTAAATGCCCAACGACTAGTCCGCTATAGGACGTAGGCCCAAGTGGGTCGAAATGGTAGCCCCCCAAACAGGTCAAGCTGTGGGGGTTGATATAGTCTGCTCTGCATAGAAATATGCAGCAGTGATGCCTCAGGAACATCACGGGTAAGGCGTAACGCCCCTTACTGAACACAAGGTATAAATTAGTCCTGGATCGCATGGTCGGTACTCACACCCTGCACAAGAAAGTCGCCATCGTCTGTGCAGGCAACCTGGAGACAGACGGAGCCATCGTCGAAGAGATGAGCACGGCTCTGGAATCTCGCTTGGTTCACATGGAAGTCACGGTGGACCACAAGGACTGGTGTGAAGGATGGGCCATGCAGAACGGCATCGACCACCGCATCACCAGCTTCATCAAATTCAAACCAGGGATGCTGTACACCTTCAGCCCTGATCACACCGACTGCACCTACGCCAGCCCCCGAACCTGGGAGTTCGCCAACCGCCTGGTCAAGGGCAAAGAGATCGGTATCGACGACATTCCTCTGTTGGCTGGAACCATCTCCGAAGGCGTGGCACGCGAGTTTCGAACCTTCACCCAGATCTACAGCAACCTGCCCACCCTGACCCAGATGATGGAACAGGCCACCACGCTGCCGGTGCCTCAGGAACCCAGCATCCTGTTTGCACTGACCGGTTCGATTGCGCACAACGCCAACGATGAGAACGCAGGTCCGCTGATGGACTTCGTGTCCCGTCTGCCGATCGAGTTTCAGGTGGTCACCCTGCGTGAAATGGTACGTCGTAGCCCTGCCCTGATGAACCACAAGTCCGTCCAGGCGTGGATCACCAAGAACGCGAAGGAGCTGTTCTGACATGGGCGACCGCACCTACGTGTACCTCTATGTGCCTGCCGAGTTGTTCGAGCAGGCCAAAGAGATCGCCATCAAGTACGACGGTCAACCTGAAGAGGAAAACACTGACGATGATCAGCTTCACTACCTTGGCTTCGAGGAAGTGAATTACGGGGAGCTGAATTGCATCCGGGAGCTGCAATTAGCAGGCATACCCTATGACATGGACTGGGCTGATGGAGCCAACTACGAAGAGGGGGTACAGCACTGCCGCTTCACCGAAACAGGGGAACTCTCTCTCAAGGTCGTAATGGGGAGCGATCACAGCATCGATCCCTCCGTACTGGAAGAGGTCATCAAAAAGCATAACACCCTCGATGCCGTGAAGGATTTTCTGAAGAAACATAACGAAGTTGTCAATCCACTCCCTTGGGACAACCAAGTCGAGTATGGAAAGATATACCGCACCAAACAACTAATTGCGGGCAATACAGAACAGTTGACCCTCAACACATAACGACTATTCCGCTAAATACTTAGACGGAACAGCGCTGCCAAAGTGCAACACACTTAACTCAATCCAAGTAGTAGACAGGTAGTATAAATGCTCGTATTAACCCGCAAGGCAGGTCAGGCAATTCACATCGGCGACAACATTGTTGTTCGTATTCTGGGTTATCAGAACGGTCACTTCCGCGTGGGCATTGAAGCCCCCAAGGACATTGATATTCAACGGGACGATATGAAGAATCCAAAAAAGCCGGAAGTTGTCAGTGAATAGTTCAGGTACACGGAAACCCAGAATACTTCGCAAGAAGTCTTTTGAAGTAACCCTGAACAGCACCTGCGATATCTGTGGTCAGCACCGTGGCGGGAGTTCTCCTGTCAGTCACATCAAGTGTTCCAAGATTCGTCAGAATCGTCCGAAGTAACTAATACACAGTTCAATAGTTCAACTTGCGGGATAGTTATATCTGCAAGTTGAACTTCTGTTGTCCAGTTAGTTGTAACTCTCTATCAAAGGAAGTTCGTCATGTCATTGCAAGATGCCAACAAGGCTCTCGATAAAGCCAAGATCGGTCTTATGAGTAAGCCTGATAGTGCTTTCTTTACCACCCTCTGTCTTTCGTTTCGTCATCTGTTTGACGAGACCATTCCAACTGCGTGTGTGTCCGATACCGAGATCCGGATCAACCCGCAGTTCTTCCTTTCGCTCTCCGATCAAGAGCGGATATTCGTCCTGGTGCATGAGTGCATGCACCCTGCCCTGATGCACACCGTGCGTCGAGGGGATCGTGATCCCGTGAAGTGGAACATCGCTGGCGATCACGTCATCAACCTGATGCTGCTGGATCGTGGCTTCAAGATGCCTGATTGGGTACTCAAGGACCGTCAGTACCAGGGGATGAGTACCCTGCAGGTATACGACCTGTTGCCGGATGATCCCCAAGCACCCCGCATGCAGGACTTGTCGCCCAGCTCTCAGTCTCCCGAGGAGCAACAACAAACCGAGCAAAACATCACCGATATCGTCATGCGTGCTGCTACGCAGTCGGCGATGAGTGGAGATACACCAGGCACCATTCCAGGTGATATCCAGATCTTCCTGGATGAATACCTCAACCCCATACTTCCATGGGACAAGTTACTACGGAAGTTCTTCAATCAGTTCGCCAAGACGGACTACACCTGGAAGCGTCCTAATCGCCGTTTCATGCCTGAGCATATTCTCCCAACACTTTACGGCATCACCCTCGGTGAAATAGCCGTTGCCGTTGATACGTCTGGTTCCGTCAGTGACGCAGACTTCCATCGCTTCATCAGTGAAGTAAATGGAATCATGAAGAAGTTGAAACCCTCACAAATAACCCTGTTGCAGTTTGATACCCGCATCCATAAAAAGGATGTACTCAAAAGTGTATCTGACTTAAATCAGGTCACGTTCCACGGACGTGGGGGTACGAATGTTTCAGAAGTAATCCAGTGGGCCAGAGACAACAAGCCAGTTGCACTCTTGTTATTCAGCGACGGTGAATTCAGGCATGTAACGCCTGCACCGAAGTGTCCGGTATTGTGGGTTATCCACAACAACAAAAAGTTTACTGCCCCCTACGGGAAAGTTATCCACTACAACATCTGAGGTGAATCATGGAAGTTGCTGAAGCACTTAAACAAGTTAAAGCAGCAGGTAAGCGCAACAGCAACTACCTGGTTATCAACCTAAGTTATAACCACCAAATCCTGCTGCCCTACAACGAAGGGATGTTATTCGTATCTAGCCTAGAAAAGGCAGAGACTCTTGAAGTCCCTTATTCAAGACCGCCAGTAGTTAAAGGTTTTGAAATGTCATCCATAGAGTTCCGAGTTATATCGGAGCACGAGTACCACCGACACAAAGTTGCTCAACTGATGGGGGTTTCTCTCGACAGTGTTAATTCACTGGAACCCATACAATCACCCAAGGAAGAAGCATGAACGCACTTACCCTGTCACCCGATCAACAAGCAGGCTATGAGGCCTTCTCCAGTTTTCTGTTGGACCTACATAAGTCTGTGTTCGTCCTGGCAGGGCATAGTGGCACGGGTAAGAGCACCCTGGTTCGCACCCTGCTGGAGCAGATTGACAACCTCTTCAAGATGGCCCGTCTGATCAACCCCAACTACCCCGTCTTCGACGTGAAACTCACGGCCACTACCAACAAGGCCTGTGAGGCGCTTCGCCACATCACGGCACGGGAAGTCACCACGATCCAGTCAGCCTTAGGACTGCGTGTACAGACGGACTACAGCACCAATACCACTCGACTGGTGGTTCGCCAGGGTGCTGATATCGTTCAGAACACCGTGCTGTTTATCGATGAAGCCAGCTTCATTGATCGGGATCTGTTACTCACCATTTTCAAGCGTACCGAACGCTGCAAGATCATCTTCATTGGTGACCCTGCTCAGCTGACACCTGTGAAGAGCGATATCACACCTGTGTTCGAAGCGGGATACGAAGGGGTGCATCTGTCCAAGGTGGTTCGCCAGGCCGAAGGCAACCCGATCATCGAGTTGTCTACCAAGTTCCGCGAGACGGTCACCTCAGGGGAGTTCTTCAGCTTCCAGCCGGACGGTCACTTCATCCAGCACATGGATCGGGCAGCGTTCGATCAGGCGATCCTGGCTGAGTTCGGACGCCCTGACTGGCACTACCACGACTCCAAGGTTCTGGGTTGGACTAACAAGTGCGTGGTGGCTTACAACCGGGGCATCCGGGACTTCATTCAAGGAGATCCGGACTTCCAGATCGGTGACTACGCCGTGTGTAACCACTTCGTTGGGACCAAGGGTTACAGCATCAAAACCGATCAGTTGGTGCAAATCACCAGTATCAGTGAACCCTCGTTCGAGCTGGGCTTACCAGGCAAGTACTTCCAGGTGGACGGCAACGTCACCAAGTTCATGCCCGACTCACTCACTGACAAGAAGGCTCTGGTACGTCAGGCCCAGAACGAAGGCAACGCCATGGCGCTGTACGAGATGGATACCAACTGGATCGATCTGCGTGCAGCCTTCGCATGCACCATCAATAAAGCCCAAGGCAGCACCTTCCGCAAAGTCTTCATCGACCTCGACGACATTAGAAAATGCACCCTGGGTAGCCAGATTGCACGCCTGATGTACGTGGGTGTAAGCCGTGCCAGCGAGCAGGTGATCTTCACGGGAGACCTTGTATGAGTGGTGCCTTGTACCAGCTTCAAACAACTGCACTTCCGGGCGAGGTGATGCGTATCAACGGACCTTGGGACACATGGGGCCGCGTGATAAAGCTGCAATCGTCTGGATTCCACTTGATCAGGGGGCTGGGCCACCAGAAACCAAGGGACGCAAAGTAATGGATGAAATCCTGCATGATCCTCGGACCAAGCAGCAGCTCAAGGATGCGATTTACAACCACCTCTACGAGCCGGTGCGACGGTCCTACAACATCAAGCTGCGTCAGATCGTACGGGATAACTCCCGAATGCTGCACAGCCCCCACGAATCGTTTACCTACCGTGGCCAGATCTACGCGATCGACGCCAAGGCAACGATGCCCCGCAAGATGAACCGGCTGGTTCCAAGCCTGCAGCCCCAGATGGAAGCCTACCTGGCTGAAGTTAAACGGCTGAACGACACCGAAGTCCCGTTCGTCATGGGCTTCGTCAACCAGGTGCTGAACGCCTCGAATACCTTCGAGGATTACCTGCGCCTGTTGCCGGAGTCGATCCACGGACCCATCCGAGCCATGCAGGCAAGCTGCCCTTGTCGAACGGTCAAACTGACCGAAGAAGACATTCAGGCAATCAGGGAAAAGAACCAGCTTTCGATTGACCTGATGAAACAGCGGCAGGTGCTGAACCTGCTGCTGTAGGAGACGCTATGCGGCACCTTATCTTCGAGCAGGCCGAGCGTTACGAGATTGCCGTGCTGACCAAGGCGGCAGCTTTCAACGAGATGGCTATGCGTAACCACTACATCGAGCCGCTGAACAAGCTCGGTGTGCCCACCCACCGCATGATCGGCTTCACCTTGGAATACAACGACGCTGGCAAGGTCCCGGTAGCCTTCATCAAGGAGTACCTGGACAAGCTGCTGGTTGCGTTGAACAGCCTGGGGGTGAAGTACCTCTTCTGCACCGATGCAGCGTATTTCAAGACGCTGACCAAGATGACCAAGGCCGAACCGCACTACGGCTATGTGCTGCCCTGCAAGATCCAGGGATTCGAGCACATGCAGGTGGTGCTGGGCCTGAACTACCAGCAGATGGTCTACAACCCCGAGTTGTACCAGAAGCTGGACATGTCGTTGCAGACCCTGGCCGATGCCGTGCAAGGCAATTACCAACCACTGGGCCACAACATCATTCACTCAGCCCAGTACCCATCCACCTATGACGACATTGCAGCCGCACTCGACTCGCTCCATCAGTACCCTGAGCTATCGGCAGATATCGAGGCCTTCGGTCTGGCTTTCAACCAGGCCGGTATCGCCTCGATTGGCTTCGCCTGGGACCAGCACAACGGTGTCGCATTCCTGGTCGACTACATGCCGATGCTGGAGGCCGAGAAGGTCCTCAACCTGCTGCAGATCCCTGACCACAACAAGGGGCTGCATGGCGTTCGCTGCAACAACAAGCCCATCAAGCAGCTGCTGCTCAAGTTTCTCACCAGCTACAAGGGCAAGCTGACCTGGCACAACGCCTCTTATGACCTGCGATCGATCATCTACGAACTGTGGATGAAAGACTTCCTGGATCAGAAAGGCTTGCTGCTGGGACTGGATATCCTCACCCGATCGTTCGACGACACCAAGGTCATTGCCTACCTGGCCACCAACAGCACAGCCGGTAACGTGCTGGGTCTGAAGGCACTGGCTCATGAGTTCGCGGGCAACTGGGCGGTGGAGGAAATCAACAACGTCCTGGCCATCGAGCCAGCCAAGCTGCTGCAGTACAACCTGGTGGACTGCCTATCGACCAACTACGTCAAGGCCAAGTACTACCCCATCATGGTGGCTGACCAGCAGGAGGGGCTGTATCACTCGCTGATGCTGCCGAGCCTGAAGGTCATCATCCAGATGGAATTGACCGGCATGCCGATGGAGAAGTCGCGTGTTCAGGAGGCGAAAGCCGAACTGGAGCGACTGGAAGCCAGTTACCTCAAAGTCATCATGAGTCACCCACTGATCGCTCCACTGGAAGCGAAGATGACCCACGAGGCCTGGGAGAAGGACTTCGAGGATCGCCGTGGTAAGGCGAAAAACCCCGACAAGATCTTTCCCAAGGATCAAAAGACCTTCCCTAAGTCAGTGTTCAACCCCAACTCAGGACCGCAGCTACAACGTCTGTTGTATCAGGAGATGGGCCTTCCGGTCATCGACCTGACGGACACCAAGCAACCGGCTACCGGTGGCGACACCCTGGAGAAACTGGTCAACCATGCCAGCAAGCCCGAGGACAAAGCCTTCCTGCAAGCCATGGTCGAGTACACCGGGGTCACCAAGATCCTGTCAGCATTCATCCCAGCGTTTGAAAAAGCATTGGAGAAGGGTGACGGCAAGGTCTGGCTACATGGTGGCTTCAACCTGGGTGGCACCGTCTCCGGACGACTCAGCTCCAGCAAACCGAACATGCAACAGATCCCATCGGGGTCGACGTTCGGCAAGCTGATCAAAAGCTGTTTCGCGGCACCCAAGGGCTGGATTTTCGCGGGTGCGGACTTCAACTCGCTGGAGGACTATATCAGTGCCCTGACAACCAAGGACCCGAACAAGCTCAACGTCTACATCCGAGGCTTCGACGGTCACTGCCTTCGTGCTGCGTACTACTTCCGTGAGGAATTGGAAGCAGAGGGGCTGATCATCGACCGGGAAGACCCCAAGTCGGTGAACCAGCTCAAGAAGATGGATCATCCTCTTCGCCAGGACTCCAAGGCACCCACCTTCCTGCTTACCTACGGTGGTACTTACCACGGGATGATGAGCAACCTGGGCTGGCCAGAGGACAAGGCCAAGGCAATCGAAGCCAACTACCACGACCTCTACAAGGTGTCGGATGAGTACGTGGCCAAACGGCTGGAGCAGGCTGCCAAAGACGGTTACGTCGAGGTGGCATTCGGACTGCGGGTACGCACCCCGTTGCTCAAGCAGGTGATCTGGAAAGGCTCGAAGATGCCCTACGAGGCAGCAGCAGAAGGCCGTACCGCAGGCAATGCCCTGGGTCAGTCCTACGGCTTGCTGAACAACCGGGCAGCGGTTGAGTTCATGCAGAAGGTGTGGAACTCACCCTTCCGCCACGACATTCTGCCGGTGGCGTTGATCCATGACGCTATCTACCTGCTGATCCGTGACCGAATCGATGTGGTCACCTGGGCCAACAGGGAATTGATCAAGTCGATGCAGTGGCAGGAGTTGCCGGAGATCCAGCACGACACCGTGAAACTCGGTGCTGCGTTGGACCTGTTCTACCCGGACTGGGCACACCCCATCACCCTACCCAACGATGCCACGCCTGAGCAGATCCGAGAGGTATGTGAAAAGGCGTTGGGGGAGTTGGAATCCCACAAGGAGGCTGCATGAAGAAAGCCTATCTGGCAATCCAATGCACAGCGCCTGACGGTACGGTAGGCACGTTCTTGTACTCATCAAAAGATGAAACAGGCTACGTGCTTGCTTCACCTGTTATGCCAGGCTGCGTCGAGTTATTCGATTGGTGTAAGGAGAACAACTGGAAGGCATGCTCAGGTCCTTCTCCGGTTGGTAACTACGTTAAGTACCACTAACCAGACCCCTCTTCGGAGGGGTTTTTCATTTCTGGAGCATCTATGAACGGATACGTTGCTTTTTACAACGGCCAGCGCCTTGAGGTGTATGCCGATGATCTCTGGTCAGCCAAGCAGCAAGTGGTTGAAAAACTCAAGGTGTCTAAGTCCAAGCAGCACATGGTTAGCGTGTTGCTAGCTGAAAAGGACAGTCAGCCGGTTGTCCACACACCAGACTTTTGAGGATACGTTGATGATCTTCCCCACTCGCATCAATGGCATCCCCTGCCAGTGCGAGGTTACCCACTACGAACCCACGCTGCCTGGGAGTTTCACCGAACCTCCTCAACCCGAGGAGTTCGAGTTCCGGTTGCTGGATCGTCGTGGGTATCCAGCACGGTGGTTGGATGCTCATGTAACCCCACAAGTCGAAGACCAGTTGTTCCAGGCGTTCAAGCAACACCTGGATGAACTGGATCACCCATCCATGGATCAGGAGGTGGCCTGATGGCGTACCAGGTTCCAAAGAAAACACTCATCAACCGCTTCGGTATCGACGTTGAATCTCACAGTGCCAGTTTGCTGATGCACAGGCTGGGCGGCGTCAAACCCACCTACTCCATTTACCACGCAGGGGCTTACCGAGAAGACCTGGGTTACTCCCAAGTGTGGGTGGACACCCGTTGGACTGAGCAAGAGCTGGAAGCCTGGTTGGATAAATCCAAAGGTATTGATTATGTCGGTATCTGGGTTCGTAAAGAAACCCAGACCATTGCTGCGTAACTTAAAAGGAGTTTGATATGGGGTATACCCACTACATGGATCAGCTAAAACCTGCTGAGCCAGCAGCTTGGCAGGCAATCTGCGACGACTTCCGCAAGATGATGGCCACTGCTCTATTGAGCCAGCCACTCCCCATTCAACGAGAAGATGAGGTTGGCGGTCAGCCTTTGGTTGACAGCAAGTACATCATCTTCAATGGTATCGGTAATAACGGCCATGAAACCATGGTGCTGCAACGTGATGGAGAGGGATTTCAGTTCTGTAAAACAGCCCATAAACCCTACGACCGTGCAGTTACTGCATTGTTGATTCTGGCCGACTTTCATTCACCTAATACCTGGCTGGTTAAATCTGATGGAGCACCGGATGACTGGCAAGAAGGGTTAGAACTGGCTCGAACAGTTCAACCGGAATGTAACCTGCCTTCTGGTATTACCTCCTTCATCTAACTAAGTTGTTGTAATATGCCCTCCAGTTAATTCCGGAGAGTACCCATGCACCAACTTCTTGAATATGAAACCGACAACATCATCGTAGGCTCCGGTGAAGTTCCCGCTGTAATGACCAAGACAGGGATTGCCTGGGTACTTCCAGGCGGCACTGTTACACATAACCGTGAAGTCGCCATCGCCAATGCTGCAACAATGGATCGGATGATTCGACGCAACTTGAGACGTTACAAACGTCGTCTATTCAAGTGATGCAATTTGGGAAGTTAACACTGCCCTATTAGAATCCACTCAACCTTTCCTACTGCAGCAGGTGACCTATGCCTTGGCGCAACCAACCCGATCTGTATGCGCTTGTATGGGCACTTGTGATCAGTCTCATCAGTGGATTCATTTCCATTGCTCAACGCATTGCCAGAGGCTACCCCTCCTCTAAACTCTGGATACTCAGTGAATTCTCTGCAGCCGTTCTGGCTGGCTACCTCATGGCAGACGCCTACCCCAAACTTGCACACCAACTTCCAGAATGGGCAACCCTGCCTATTATGGTGGCGTTGGCTGCACACATTGGGGGTAGAGCGTTCCAGGGCATAGAGGCTGCACTGTCCAAGCGATACCGCATCACGTTACCCAAACCAGGTGATACACCGGGGCTGTAACCAAAGGAATTAACAGACGCCCTTCGGGGCGTTTTTTATTGCATGGAGTTCGTATGACCTTCACTCATGAATTTGCTCAGAACTGGCTCAGAGCCAAGTTACTGTTGCTTGGTCGTTCCAAAAATGCCTTCGAAGTTCGCCTTCGTTGTAAATCAACCCAGGACGATCTGTTCATGCTCCATGAACAGGGCGTTCTTGACCTGGATGAATACACCCATGCCCTGAGCCAGGTACTCACATCGCGTGCAGTACGTCTGGCTCAGGTGGCCATCCAGGAGGCTTGTGTCTAGGAGACTGTTGTGCCGCTTGAACCCACCGTCCTGGAACGCCTAAAGGCACGTATCCAGGTCAACGAAGATACAGGGTGCTGGGAATGGACCGGCGAGCTGAACCGTAACGGGTATGGCCGCATCTGGGTTAAAGGCAAGCGCCTGATGGCCCATCGGGTGACCTATGAGCACTTCATCGGCCTGATCGAAGAAGGCCTGGTGCTGGATCACCTCTGCCGTACCCGTTGCTGCTGCAACCCAGCCCATCTGGACCCTGTAACCGTCCAGGAGAATACCCACCGAGGCAATGCCGTGCTGTTCCAACGCATAGCAGCCTGACCCCAAAGATCCCTAAAGCCCGCCTAGTGCTGGTTTTTTCATTTCAGCCAAAGGAAAGATCATGCAGGTCTCTCAGCAAGACGACTTCATCACGCACGCCGTCATCGGCAACCAGGAAACCGTGGAAATGGGCGTAAGCGATGACGCAGCCCTGATGCACATCCTGTCCTCCACCCTGTACACCCACCCCAAGCTGGCCGTGGTGCGCGAGATCATCTGCAACGGCTGGGATGCACACATCGCTGCGGGCAAGACCAGTACCCCGCTGCAGATCACCCTCAGCGAGTCCCAACTGACCGTGCGTGACTTCGGCTTCGGTATCGCCCATGCCGAGATCGGCCCGATCTACGGTGTATACGGCAATTCGACCAAGCGTGGCGACTCCAAATCCACTGGTGGTTTCGGTCTGGGCAGCAAGGCACCGTTTGCCTACACCGACAACTTCGAGGTGGTGTCGCATCACCTGGGTCAGAAGACTGTTTACCGGGTCTCCAAGTCCTCGATGGAGAAAGGTGGCAAGCCCTCGATCAACAAGATCGTGACACTGCCTACCGATGAGACCGGCATCGCCGTGTCGTTCGGCATCAACCTCAACGATCGCCAGGAGTTCCTGAAGCTGATCCGTGAGGTTCTGGTCCTGGGCGAGATCAAGGCCAGCATCAATGGTGAGGAGCCTCTGGTCACCCTGCCCCTGTCGACCAGCCCGACTGGCTATGCGATCACCGACTTCCGGGGAACCGTGGGCCAGGAGATCAACCTGCGCTACGGCAACGTGGTGTATCCGGTGCCCTTCCGCGATGAGTACGGTCCCCAGTACCACCACATCGTCAACGACCTGAAGCGACTCTGGAATAACGCGACCATCACCTTCATGGCTCCACCGGACAGCATCTCGATTGCCCCCAACCGGGAAGCCATCATTCTGACCGATGCCACGGTAGCCACTGTTAAAGGGCTGCTGGATACCTACGACTACAAAGCTACGGAAGTAAGTCAGAAGGTGGTCAAACAGCTGTGCCACGCAGAGCTGAACAAGCAGATCAAACAGGCAAGCGATACCAATTTGTGGCATTGGATATTCGACCAAGAACGTCTCGATTGCACCCCTACCTCTCGTGAAACAGAGTATGGGCGGTTCGCTACCCATATCAAGCAGGCGGCTATCTACTCCAACGCGATCCACATGGGTCCTCGTGTTTCACGCCAACTCATGCTGAAACGAGAAGTCCAGGAACTGCTTCGTCGGGGGTTGGTGTACAAGCCCTTGGTTAAAGCCGTTCTCAGGAAGCAACTACTCGAAA
>MDSV01003324.1_pt1 | contig 73834 bp, 70 predicted proteins | sample 810851 | NCBI WGS metagenome assembly MDSV01 (sample SAMN05326640, study PRJNA326480) | marine metagenome | isolation source: seawater | place: Atlantic Ocean: North East | collected 2012
AATTACATACTGGTCAGGATGTTGTAATTAAGTACAATATCGTAGTAGAGAGGAAGGGATTCGAACCCTCGATACACTTTTGGCGTATACACGCTTTCCAAGCGTGCGCCTTAAACCACTCGGCCACCTCTCTTTTTAAAAAAAATCAAAATTACTTAATAATGTGTTATATCTTGAAAATATTTTTAGAATTTTCAGTTGTTAATTTGGCAATTTCTTCTTCACTAATTCCATATAGTTCAGACAATTTACATAACACATATTTAATATAGGAGCTTTCATTTCTTTTTCCCCTAAATGGAACAGGGGATAAATATGGAGAATCCGTTTCTAAAACTATATTATTAATACTTATCTCATTAATAAACTTATCAATTCCTCCATTTTTAAATGTCACCACTCCACCTATTCCAAGTTTAAATCCCAAATTAATTGCTCTTTTAGCTTGATCCAATGTGCCAGTGAAACAATGAAACACTCCTCTGAGTTTTTTGCAATTTTCAGAATCTAGTATTTCAAAAATCTCATTAAATCCCTCCCTACAATGAATAACAATAGGTAAATCATTTGAAATTGCCAATCTAATTTGAAACTCAAATGCATCTTGTTGTTGTTTTAAAAAAGTTTTATCCCAGTACAAATCAATTCCTATTTCTCCAATAGCAACATAATTATGATCTTTCAAATTTTTTACTATAAAATCCAATTCATCTTTATAATTTTCTTTTACAGAAACTGGATGAAGTCCAGACATTAGATAAATATTTTTTGAATATTTAATTTGCAAATCGTGCATTTGTTTTGAATAAGAAGAGTCAATTGCTGGAAAAATAAATTTGTCTATTCCATTATTTATTGCTCTTTTTATTACCTCATCTATATCTTGATTAAATTGTTTTAAATATAAATGTGTATGTGTATCAATTATTTGCATACCCTAAAGTTAATATTTTAGGTTAATTTTAATTTTCTATGAAGCAAACAAGACATTCTTTTTTAAAATCTGAGGGATATATAAGTATTAAATTAAATAAAACAGACACAAATCATTATCAAATTGAAGCAAAAATTAACGATATTAAAGGCTTATTTATTCTTGACACTGGTGCTTCTAATACATGTACAGATTTACAAATAAATAAATTCCATTTAATCTCAATAGATAGTGAAGTAAAAGCTTCTAGCGCAACTGATTTAATGAGTGAAACCAAAGTCTCTAAAAAAAATAAATTACAAATAGGAAAATGGATTAGCAAACCATCTCCAATAGTTTTATTTGACATGACTCATATAAATAAAGCACTTGCTGAAAGAAATATAAAAGCAGTTGATGGAATAATAGGAGCAGATATATTAAAAAAAGGTAAAGCAATAATTGACTATGAAAAAAGTAAACTTTATTTAAAGCTCTAATGCTTTTTTAATATTCCCATTCATTAGTTGATCAACTGGATTTTCAAGAGCTTCTTTAATATTTACTAAAAACCCTACGGACTCTTTACCATCAATAATTCTGTGGTCATAAGATAATGCAAGATACATTATAGGATGTACCTCTACCTTTCCCTTTACAGCAATAGGACGTTCCACTATATTGTGCATTCCTAAAATAGCAGACTGAGGAGGATTAATTATTGGAGTTGAAAGCATCGATCCAAAAACTCCTCCGTTAGTAATTGTAAAAGTCCCTCCTGTCATTTCATCAACTGTAATTTCTCCATCTCTAGCTCTAATAGCTAATCTTTTTATTTCTTTTTCAATTCCTGAAAAGGTTAAGTTTTGAGCATCTCTAACAACTGGAACCATAAGCCCCTTTGGGCCAGAGACAGCAATACTTATATCAAAAAAATCATATTTAATTTGCTGATCTCCATCTATCATTGAATTAACATCAGGAAATTCTTGTAAAGCTTGAACAGTAGCTTTTGTAAAGAAACTCATAAAACCAAGTCCAACTCCATGCTTTTCTTTAAAATCCTCCTTAAATTCTTTTCTAAGCTCAAAAATAGGAGTCATATTAACTTCATTGAAAGTAGTCAGCATTGCCGTTTGATTTTTTACAGCAACTAATCTTTGAGCTACTTTTCTTCTAAGCATAGAAAGTTTTTTAGATTCTATCTTTCTATCCTTCACTATAGCATCTAAATCTACTTTTGGAAGTGCTTTAAGCGCATCGTCTTTTGTAATTCTACCACCTTTTCCGCTTCCACTAATTTTAGAGGATGGTATATTTTTTTCATCCAATATTTTTGCAGCTGCAGGTGAAGGAGTTCCGCTAGCAAATCCTTTTTCATTTGATTTAATTTCTTTTATAGGAGTTTCTTGTTCAGTATAACTTTTAACCTCTTCTTTAACAATCTTTTTTTGATTTGATTTTGGAGCTTTTGCAGAGGTATCAATTAAACAAATAACTGATCCTACATCTACTGCATCCCCTTCATTTGCTTTTAAAGTTATCACTCCGCTTTGTTCAGCAGGAAGATCTAAAGTTGCCTTATCGGAATCCACTTCAGCTATGGTCTGATCTTTTTCTACATAATCCCCATCCTTTACTAACCATTCTGCAATTTCAACTTCTGAAATTGATTCTCCCGGCGATGGTACTTTCATTTCTAAAATCATAACTCTAATTTAACGCATATTATTTTTAGATTCATCAAAAACATAATCAATTACCTCTTTATGCCTCTTAGCAGATCTTATACTACTTCCTGCTGCAGGTGATCCATAAAATCTTCTCGATGCAACTCTAAAACTCATAGCATCGGGTAAATGTAATAATAAGTGACTCCAAGATCCCATATTTCTAGGCTCCTCTTGTGCCCATACTATATCATTAGCATTTGAATATTTTTTTAAAATATTCTGAATTTCATCATAAGGAAGAGGAAATAATTGCTCTAATCTTACTAAAGCTACATCATTAATTTTATTTTTTTCTAAATGGGCTAACAAATCATAATAGAATTTTCCAGAACAAAAGACCACTTTTTTAATTTGGTCAGACTTAAAAAAATTTTGATCAATTAATGGCATGAATTTTCCATTGGAAAAATCATTAAGTTCTGAAATAGCTTTTGGATGTCTTAATAGACTCTTAGGAGTAAAAATAACAAGAGGCTTTCTAAATTTGGTAACCATTTGTCTTCTAAGTACATGAAACATATTTGCTGGTGTTGTACAATTGGCAACATACATATTATCTTTAGCACAAAGTTGTAAATATCTCTCCATTCTCCCTGAGGAATGTTCTGCGCCTTGACCTTCATATCCATGAGGAAGCAATAAAACAAGTCCATTTTGTAATTTCCATTTATCTTCAGCAGCTGAAAGATATTGATCTATTATTATTTGACCACCATTACTAAAATCACCAAATTGTGCTTCCCATATACAAAGAGTTTTGGGGCTTGTTAAAGCATAACCATACTCATAACCCATAACTCCATATTCAGAAAGGGAAGAATTGTAAATATTAAAATTCCCTTGATCTTTGCTTATCTTTTTTAAAAGAACTATTTCTTCTTCTGAATCTTCTGCTTTCAATACAGCATGTCTGTGAGAAAAGGTTCCTCTTTCTACATCCTGACCTGAAATTCTAACATTGTAACCTTCTTTTAATAATGAACCGTATGCCAATAGCTCTCCCATAGCCCAATCTAATTTATTAGACTCAAAAAACATTCTTTTTCTATCATTAACAAGTTTTTCAATCTTTCTTAAAAATTTATGGTCTGAAGGTAGTGATGTTATTTTATTAGCAACCTTGGTCAATTCAGGTTTTACAACACTTGTTTCAAAATCATTTAACATTATTTTTTCTTTAACCCTTTTAAAACCTTTCCATTCATAATCCATAAAAGGAGTAATTAAAATACTTTCGTCACCCTTTGATATTTCTAATTTATCTTCAAGAATTTTCTTGTAATTGATTTCTATATTATTAATTTCATCTAGAGTAATAACTCCTTCATCAATTAATTTTTCTGAGTATATCTGCATTGGATTTGGATGCTTAGAAATTGTTTTATAAAGCTTAGGTTGTGTAAACCTAGGTTCATCTCCCTCATTATGACCATATTTTCTATATCCTAATAAGTCAATAAATATGTCTCTTTTATATTTCATTCTGTATTCAAGAGCAAAAATCATAGAATGAACTACGGCTTCAACATCATCAGAATTGACGTGAAGCACAGGACTTAAATTTGGCTTAGCCACATCTGTACAATATGTTGACGACCTTGCGTCCAAATAATTGGTAGTAAAACCTATTTGATTGTTCACAACAATATGAACTGTTCCGCCTGTTTTAAACCCCTTTAATCTTTCCATTTGAACAACTTCATAAACAACTCCCTGCCCTGCAACAGCTGCATCACCATGAATAATAATTGGAAGAACATTTTCAATATTATTTGGATGATATTTCTCTTGTTTTGCTCTTGTAATTCCTTGAACGACTGGTCCAACCGATTCTAAATGAGATGGATTTGGGGCAATATTCAAGTATACTTTTATTCCAGAATCTGTTTTTCTTTCAGATGTCCATCCTAAATGATATTTCACATCTCCATCAAAGACTTCTTCTTCATAATCCTTTCCATCAAACTCATTAAAAATCTCCTTGACAGGTTTACCAAAAATATTAGTAAGTGTATTCAGTCTTCCTCTATGAGCCATTCCCAAACAAAACTCCTTAACTCCTTTTAAGGCTGCTCGTTCTATAAGAGCATCTAAAGCTGGTATTAAAGATTCTCCTCCTTCTAAAGAAAATCTTTTTTGACCAACATATTTTGTATGTAAAAACTTTTCAAAGGTAACTGCCTCTATAGTTTTTCTTAATATTTGTTTCTTTTGATCTTTAGAAAAATTGGGATGATTAGAATTTTCATTTAACCTATTTTGAATCCAATCAATTCTTTCAGGAGTTCTAATAAACATATATTCTATTCCAATGGAATCGCAGTAAATAGTTTCTAACTGAATTAAAATATTAGATAATGTTGTTGGTCCTAATCCTATAATTTCTCCAGCACTAAACACGACTTCTAGATCATCTTTATCTAAATTAAAATTTTCAATTTCTAAATTAGGAGTATATATCCTTCTATCTCTTACTGGATTGGTTTTAGTAAATAAATGACCTCTTGTTCTATAAGCATTAATTAATTTTACAACTTTAAATTCTTTTAAAATATTTTCTGGGACTTCAACCCCCTGATAAGAAGGTTTTTCTTTTTTTGATTCTTCTATTCCAAATTCAAAACCTTGAAAAAAAGCTCGCCAGCTTGGTTCTACTTGTTCGGGATTGATTAAATATTGGTCATATAATTCTGCAAAATAAGCAGTATGAGCTGTATTGAGAAAAGAATAAGAATCCATCAATCAGATGTAATTAATAGTTATATAAAATTACAACTTTATAAAAACTATAGTATATTTTTTTGTATTTTTTTTATCTGCCAAAATCATCTTGAACCCTTACAATATCTTCTTCATCACTTGGATAATTTTTTTCTGTATGTTGCCATATTTCAGCTACCACCCCGTAATTGTCAAGTCCAATAAGTCTATGTCTTTCTCCTTGCTTTAATGTGATTTGATCTCCCTCACTATAGATTTCTATTTCTTTTTGAATATCATCTTCACTTTTAATTATACCCACTTTTCCTTTATAAACCCTCCATATTTCTGATCTTCTACTATGATATTGCCAAGAAAGTCTAGATTCTGGATTTACAATAAGAATTTTTGGACTTAGTTTGCCACTAATTTTTAGCTCTTCTACATTTATTCCTTTAAAAAATTGATTTGAAAAATCTTGTGCTTGATCTTCATCTATTACTAAAAAACCTCCCCAAGGTCTTTGAAAATCTTTTGAGATGATATTGAATCCTAGAGATTCTATTTTCACTTCTATTTCTTTGTAGTAATTCATTTTTTCACTCATCGATTAAATTCAAATTTACAATAAGAATTGTTAAAAACTTTTATTAGTCAATCTATTGAATTAAAGACATGTAAAATGTACATTTAAAAAATGTTTGCACTTGTTGATTGTAATAATTTTTATGCTTCCTGTGAAAGAGTTTTTAATCCAAAATTGATTGACAAACCCATTGTTATACTATCCAATAATGATGGGTGTGTTATATCTAGAAGCAATGAAGCAAAAGCTCTTGGAATCCCTATGGGAGCACCCGCTTTTAAATATGATTTGGTATTTAAAAAACATAAAGTTTATGTATTCTCTACTAACTTTCCGCTATACGGAGATATGAGTAGCAGAGTAATGAGCATTTTAAGTACTTATACTCCAAATATTGAAATCTATAGTATTGATGAGGCTTTTTTGGAATTCAAAGGTTTTAAAAATTATGATTTAGAACAATACGGAAAAGATATTAGAAAAAAAATATTAAAGTGGACGGGTATCCCTGTTAGTATTGGATTTGCTCCAACTAAGGTGCTAGCTAAAGTGGCCAATAGAATTTCTAAAAAATTTGACAAGAAGACATGTGGTGTCTATGTAATAAATTCAAAAGAAAAAAGAGAGAAAGCACTTCAGTGGCTAAAAATAGAAGACGTTTGGGGGATAGGTTATAAACATAGTGAACGTTTAAAAATACATAATATTAATAAAGCTTATGATTTTATTAAAATACCTGACAAATGGGTTAGAAAACAAATGAGTGTGGTAGGTTTAAGGTTAAAAAAAGAATTAGAAGGAGAATCTGTTCTATCTCTTGAAGAAAACAGGTCACCGAAGAAAGCAATTGCAACTACCAGAAGTTTTGAAAAAAATTTGACAAGCTTTGAAGATCTTAAAGAACGTATCTCTACTTTTGCTATTTTATGCTCAGAAAAATTACGCTCTCAAAAAAGCAATTGTAATTCTATTTATGTATTTGTAAAAAGTAACAAACATCAAAGAAATAAATCACAATACCAAAATGGCATAGTGATGACTTTACCATATAGTTCTAGCTCTAGTATAACCATAAACAAATATGCTATAGAGGGGCTAAAAAAGATTTATAAAAAAGGTGTTGAGTATAAAAAAGCTGGAGTAATAGTTATGGGCATAATTCCAACTAACTCAAATCAATTAAATCTTTTTGAAAAAGAAAATATAAAGCATAATTTATTAATGAAAACTTTAGATTTTATAACTAAAAAAGAAGGAATTAGTAAAATAAAATTAGCTAGTCAAGACCTCAAAAGAGTTTGGAAAATGAAACAAACCAAATTATCTAGTAAATATACTACAGAAATAAATGAAATAATAGCATTAAGATAAAAATTGAAAAAAAAACTTAATTTTTTTATTCCTAAGGAAGAAAATGGACTCGGACAATGGCTAGCTGAAGAAGGAATCTCAGCAGGGTTCCCATCACCTGCAGATGATTTTAAAGAAGTCCGAATTAATCTTGATAGAGAATTAGTGAAAAATAAAGAAGCTACCTTTTACGCAAGAGTTAGTGGAGACTCAATGATCGAAGCTGGGCTTGAAGATGGAGATTTACTTGTAATTGACAGATCATTAAATGCAGAAAATGGAAAAATAGCAGTTTGTTTATTAGATGGTGATTTTACAGTAAAACGCATAATAAAAGAAAAGAAAAAGCTTTATTTAATGCCAGAAAATAAAAAATATAAACCTATTGAACTAAAGGAAGAAAATGAACTTATTGTTTGGGGAATAGTCGAGTATGTGATTAAAAAAGTTTAAACTATTTAGTCTGATAAAATTTTCTCTTCAACATCATAAATTTTAAAACCTTTCTTTAAATAAATCAAAGCTTGAAAATAAACTATAACCTCTCTCCATCTTCTAAAATAGGATAAAATAAAATTGAAACTATATTTCAAAGTAAGTGGATAAACCTGAAGCTCAACTTTTTCAAGATGAGAGTTCAATAGCTCCCATTTATTTAATTCTTCTTTATTATCAAACAAATAATTATTTCTTTTTGAAATACCTGAATGATGAAACATGTTCATATTAACTGCATCATTAAAAATTATTAATGGAATATGTATTTTAGTTTTATATTTATTTGAAGATTCAGAACTAACTTCCCTAACTAAAGATTGATAAGGCTCTACTTCCAAATATCTAAAATTAATATCACTAGATAATTCTATTAAAAAACTCCAATTTTTTAATTTTCTTTTAAAAATTTTTGGAATATATTTCAATTGTTTTTCAAAAATTTTAATAGTTCTTTTATTTAATCTTTGTTTAGATTCTTTTAAATAATAGTCCTCTAATTTTTTTTGATTTGTCTCTAAATATCTATTCAAATGCAATTCTTTATTAGAAAAATAATTTTTGTTTTTAAAATCAATATTGAACCCCTTAATATAATCCCATGAGTCTCCTGGCAACATAATCTTATATTCAGAATATTTTAAACCTCCCATGGTTTTTAAGTTTTCTAATAAATTGTATGGATCATTTATAATTTCATTAAAATGCCTAACATCTTTATGCAAATGACAATGATTTGATGCAAAAGGAACAGCATATTTTGGTTTTAAATTATCCATAAATAATTTAAATGACCTTGAATAATGTAGGGGATCGTCAAAGATTTCATCAGAGTTTTTAATTTTATAACAAACTCTATCATTTGCTGAACTATGAGATCTTAATGCAAAATCGAATACACCATGAGTATTTTTAATTTGCTCTAAACTTTGACCAGCAATCTTACAATCATTTGCATTTAAAATTTTCATGTTAGGTGTTTCAATTACTAAAGCAGAATCATTTAAAAATAAGCCAAATTGATATGGGGTAATTTTTATATCACCAAAAAGAAATGATTCTCCATGTTTTAAGACTTTTATATTTTTAAATCCAAAATCCACCAAATCCTTTAAACTTCTTTTATTTGGTTCATCGTGAGTTACTATTAATACATTCTTATCAAGAAATTTTTTTAATGTTGTACCATGCCAATGGTCCCAATGAACATGAGTTATATAAATTACATCTGGATTTAATAAATTAAAGTCAATAGGCTTTAGAGGGGGGTAATTCCACCAAGATCTCCAATAACAAGAACCTATAAGCCAAGGATCTATCAATAAATTACTTTTACTTGTTCTAATTTCTAAGCAAGCATGGGAATGTATTTTAAAATTAACCATAATTATAATTTGTTTCTAGGCAGATCTTTAAAAATTTTATAAATAATATTATTTTTTCTAAATATTACAACAACAATAGTCAATAAAATTATAATTAAATCTACGAAAAATGAGAAATTCTTAACATACCAAATTTCTAACTCTGATTTTAAAGGTGCAATATTTTTTTTATAATATTTATCTAATGGAATTTTAACCTTATCCAAAATTTCATCTTCATTTCTAAATATTATTTGCTGAACACCACTTATGCCTGGCTTGACTTTAGATATTATTTCTTTTTGTTCATATCTGTAAAAATCATAAGTTTTTTTTGTGAGTGGTCTAGGTCCAATTATACTCATATTTCCAATTAAAACATTAAATAATTGTGGTATTTCATTAATTTTAGTTTTTCTAAGAAAATGTCCAAATGGCAAAATTCTCGAATCATTTTTTCCGGTATAAAGACCAGAACCTAAATTTGGACTATCTTTTAACATAGTAGCAAATTTAATAACATAAAATTCTTTATTATTAAAACCAACTCTCTTTTGAAAGTAAAAAACGTAGTGCTCTCCCGAAAGCGCCAACACAATTGAAATAACTATTAAAAAAGGACTTAATAAAAAAATTGCAATCAAAGAAAGTATTATATCTAAAAACCTTTTAAAAAAAAATTTGTACATATTAATTACATTTTTTCATCCAAACTTTTTCCTGTTTCTACATGATTAAAATTAGATAAAACTTTTTTTAATTCACTTACAATATTCTTTTTATTATATTTTTTTGATTTAAATATATCTATTAATTGTTTATTTTTTTTATTTAATTTTTTCAAAGAATCGTATGAACTGTTTTTAATTATACCAAGACTTTTAAATTTGTTTAAAATTAAAAAATCATCCTTAACATAAAATTCTTCATACAGCTTTTCTCCTGAAGTATCAGATTTAAAAAAATAAACTGGATAAGGTAAATTCTTTGAATAATCTATTTTAAACTTTTTAGCTTCTTCTTCAGAACTACATTCAATAATATCCATATTCATATAATTAAATAAATCTTCAGTTATTTTTTTAAAACTCATCAAATCTTTTTGATAAAGTTTTGGAAAAAAAATATCTTTTGATTCCCCTAACAAACATGCTAACATGCATATCTGACCACTTTCTTTTGGTGAAACAAAAAATCTTTTAACATCAGATGGGCATGATAGTGGTTGTTTTTTAAAAAATCTTTCAATATATCCTGCCAATAAAGATCCATTAGAAAAAGCAACATTTGCAAAACGGGCTGTTGATATCTTAATTTTATCTCCATAACTCAAAATCATTTCCTCCATTAATTTTTTACTAGCTCCCATTATATTTACAGGGTTTGCTGCTTTATCAGTTGAAACACAAAAAAAATGTTCTGGTTTATTTTTGACTAAATGATCTAACAGCTCTTTTGCATTAAATACATTATTAACTATCATAGCTTCAATGGAAAACTTGTCTTTTTCACTTCTTACGTGTTTATGAGCAGCAAAATTAGCGACAATATTAAATGGTCCCATTTCATTAAACATCTTTTTAAATAACCGGTCACTAAAATTCAATGGATATGTTAAAAAAACTTTAGGTATGAATTGCTTATCCGAACTTCTAAGATCTCTCGTTAATTCTGTTAAACCATTTTCATTTGTATCAACTACAACTAATTTGGAAGGTTTAAAGTTTAAAATTTCTTTTATAAAAGATGATCCAATAGTTCCAGCTCCACCAATTACAAGAACGGATTTATTTAATATATTTTTTGAAAGATTTTTTTTGTTCTGATCTACATCATTTTGAAACATACTTTTTTCACGAAAAGTAATTTTTTTATTAATAAAATCTGATATATCAATTAATTCCATGACTGTTCTAAGAATAAAACTTTTTTATTTTAAAAGAAACTTTTTCCATTTCTTCATCTTTAATTCCTGCAGAACAAGGAATACTAATACTAGAATTATAAATTAATTCTGAATAATTTTGTTCTGTTACATAAAGATCTTTACAATACATATTTAACTTATTCATTGGCATCCAAAATGGCCTAGATTGGACTCCAGATTTATTTAAATAATCTAAGAGAGTTCTCATTTTATCTGTTCGAAAAGTAAATAGCCAGTTATTTGGATTAACATTTTCACATACCTTTTGAAAAACTATATCTCCAATATTAAAAAGTTGTTTTTTGTAAAAATCATCTATCTTTTTTTTGTTTTTTAAAATAGTATCTATTTTTTCAAGCTGCGCCAATCCAATTGCAGCTAAAACATTCACTAGACGATAATTATACCCTACCTCATCATGGATATATTCATTTGGACTGACTTTTGCTTGGGTTGTTAAATGTTTAGCCTTTCTCGCTAACATTTTTTTATTTGTTACTATAATTCCTCCCCCGCCTGTTGAAATTATTTTATTTCCATTAAAGCTAAAAACTCCAAATTTTCCAAAAGTTCCAGCATGTTTTTTTTTATACCAAGATCCTAATGCTTCACTACTATCTTCAATTATGTCTATATTATATTTCTTAGAAATTTTAATTAATCTGTCCATATCTCCAATATTCCCTAAAACATGCACTGGCACTATTGCTTTAATTCTTTTTTTGTTTGAACTCAAATAAGTATAAAATTGATTTTTGTCACTTAATTTATAAGTTTTTCTTTCTAAAAAATCTTCTAATAGATTTAAATCCATTTGCCAATCGTCATTATTTACATCAATTAATATTGGAGATGCACCTGTATATTTTATAGCATTTAAAGTTGCAACAAATGTTAGATTTGGCACTAAAACACAATCATCTTTTTTAACTTCACTGAGCATAAGTGCAACATGAAGTGCTGAGGTTCCGTTAACGCAAGCTACTGCATATTTTGATCCAACAAAATGAGAAATTTCATTTTCAAATTTAGTTACATAACTGCCAGCTGATGAAATCCAACCAGTATTTAAACAATCCATTACATACTTGGATTCATTTCCTGAAATTAATGGGATTGTTAAAGGTATCATTATCTAATTTTTTTTGATGGATTTCCTGCCACAATTGAGTTTGGAGGTAATGATTTTAAAACTACTGAACCTGCTCCAACAATAGAATTTGATCCAATTTTTAATCCAGGCAAAATGACAGAATTTGCTCCTATTAAACAATTAGATTCCACCTCAACTCCACCACATAGGACAGATCCTGGAGCAATATGTGAAAAATCTCCAATAACACATTCGTGTTCTACAACAGCTCCAGAATTAATAATCAAACCTTCCCCCAATTTAGTAAAAGAATTTATAACTGCGCCTGGTCCAATAAAACACATTTTATTAGTTGTAATATTTTTAGAAACGGTGGAGGATGTATCAATAATTGAAATAAAATCATGTTTATTTAATTTTTGATAAACTTTTTTTCTAATACTATTGTTTCCAATAGCTATAAAAATTGGTTTTGAAGTGCTTTTTGTAATTTCATTACCTAAAAATTTTAGCCCAAATGGATTATGAGATTTTTCTTGATTTTCATAGTAACTGAAAATAGAATATCCGCTCCTTACAGCAGAGTCAATACATGAAAAAGCATGACCTGAGTAACCTACAATTTCAAATTCTTTCATTTAATAGATTAACTTTAAACAAATTTAAATGATTACTTACTCTTTTTCTATAAAAACTAAATTTTATCAATAATTTTTTTATAAGATTCTTTAACATTAAACTTTTTAATTAATAGATTGTATCCATTATTTCCATGATTATATAGTAAATCTTTATCATTTATATAGGGTTCAATTAACTTCTTTGAATCAGAAAAATTATCTTTTGTAATTTTTACCCCACAATTATATTTTACCAAAATGTCTCCTAAATCTGATATGTTATCAGTTATACTTATTACTGGCATTTTATTTTCTAAATAACTTAATAGTCTTGATGGAAAATTTGGAAAAGTAAACCTAAAATCTAAAGAAATTAATCCAACATCACATCCTGCTAAAATTTTGTCAAAAAACTTACGATTAACAGAACTTTTATACAATGAGTTGTTAATTTTTTCTTTTATAATGAATTTATTGACTTTAACACTTTCCGTGCCATCTCCTATAATTAAAAAAAATACTTTCTTATTTTTTTTAAACAATTTTAAAATTTTCAATAAATTATCCATACCCTGTGGCTTTCCAATATTTCCTGAAAATAAAAAAACAGTTAAATTTTTGGGTATTTTATAAAAATTAAACAAAAAACTTTTACCATCTCTTTTATTCATTAATTTTATTGGCTCAATTGAATTTGGATTTATTTCCAATTTGTTTTTTATTTCTGGATTGTTTCTTTTCATATAATCTACATTAGCTGTAGACATACAGCCTATCCAGTCAGATATTTTATATAGGCTTTTTTCTTTATGCTTGAAAAATTTGTAAATTAAATTTTTTTTACTTAACAAACCAAGATCCAACACATTTTGTGGAAAAATATCTTTTAATAATAAATATGAAATAGCTTTATCTCTTTTTTTAATGAAACTTAAAGGTTTATATAAAGTTACTGGTGGAGTTGAATAAAGAACTAAATCAAATTTTAAATTTTTTGTAAATCTTTTAATTGCTCTTAAGAATTGGTACTCAATTAATATTGTACCAATTCCTTTTTCAATAAAATTAGTTTTTTGAATATTTAAAGTTTTAATCTTAATGTAATTTACACCATCTTCAACAAAAAATTCTGTTGGCTTTCTTTCTCTTCTTTCTAATGGAGATACAACAGTTAGATTATGATGATTATTTCTAAATTCCCTTAATAAATCATTATATAAACCTCTTTCCGATATGTTAGATTTTATATTAATTAAAGATATAAATATTATATTCTTTATTTTCTCCAAACTACCCTATTTATATAATCAACATAGCTAATAATAATCTTTAAAACTTTAGCTGATACATTACTATTTGTATAGTCTCTAACATTATAAACATTTTTGTGAGATAAATCTTTATCAAAATTTAAACTCTCAAGTGCTTGAATTATTCTAATCGGATTTAATCCAGTCATAATTAATACAGCTTCTTCCATAGCTTCGGGTCTTTCATGAGCCTCCCTTATGTTGATAGCATCAAAATTTAAAATAGAAGATTCTTCTGAAATAGTTCCACTATCAGAAAGAACTGCTTTTGAATTTATTTGAAGATAATTATAGTCAAAAAACCCAAGTGGTTTTAACAACTTGACTAATGGATTTATTTTAAATTTTCTAGATTCCAATATTTTTCTTGTTCTTGGATGCGTACTAAAAATTACAGGAAAATTATTTTTTTCTGCAATCATATTCAAAGTTTCCATTAGATTTTTGAAATTTATTTTATTATTAATATTTTCTTCTCTATGACAAGAAACTACGAAATAATTATCTTTCTTTAAATGTAACTTTTCCAAAATATTTGATTTATTAATTCTACTTTTGTAATAATTTAAAACCTCAAACATTGGGGAACCAGTTTTAATAATTCTGTCTGCAGAAATTCCTTCATTTAATAAGTATTGTCTAGCAATATCACTGTATGGTAAATTGATATCTGAAATATGATCTACAATTTTTCTGTTAGTTTCTTCTGGCACTCTTTGATCAAAACATCTATTTCCAGCTTCCATATGAAATATTGGAATTTGTCTTTTTTTAGCTGCAATTGCACATAAGCATGAATTTGTATCACCTAGAACTAGAAATGCATCTGGTTTTTCTTTTTTTAAAACAGGGTCTATATTAATTAGAATTTCTCCAGTGGTAGCTGTTGGAGATTCATTTGCTGCATTTAAAAAATAATCAGGTTTTTTAATTTGTAATTCTTTAAAAAATATTTCATTTAATTCATAATCATAATTTTGACCTGTATGAACCAAAATATGATTTATACCTTTTGAATTTTCAAGAGATGAAATTACCCTAGAAAGTCTAATAATTTCTGGACGAGTTCCAACTACAGTTAGGACATTTAGTTTTTTCATTTTATATCAAATTTAAACAATCTCGATAAATGTATCTGGGTTAGTTTGATCATAAGGTTCGTTAATCCAAAAGATAGTATATAAATCTTCTTTGCCAATATTTTTAATACTATGAGTATACCATACAGGCATATCAACATAACTTGGCTCATTTCCATTCAAATTAAATTTTAAAATTTCTTTTGTACCTATCCTTCTCATTTTAACAATTGCGCTACCCTTAATTACTGAAAACCTTTCAATCTTTCTAGTATGGAAGTGGTTTCCTCTGGTAACACTCTTTTTGGTTGTTGATAATGAAACCTGACCCATCGTATTAAATCTAATGATTTCTGTGAAAATCCCCCTATTATCTTTGTTTAAAAAAGTCTTTTTTGGAAAAAAATCTTCATAATTTATATAGCTTCTAAAAGTGTTAAAAAGCCTTAAGTCAAAATCATCTGACAAATTAGGAATACAGCCATTTAAAAAATAGTTTCTTTTAAATTTTTTTAGTTTTTTTAATACCTGAGATACATTTATAGCTTTTAATGGACTTAATTCTAAACAGCTATTATTAACTTCATTGTCAATAGCAAAAAGAATCTCATTTATAAGTTCTCCAATATAAATTAAACTAATTTTCTTATCATTTTTAATTATTGGAACATTCTCATTTACCAATTCATTACAAAAAGTGCTTATAAAAGAATTATAATTTGGTCTTCCAAAAGGACCAAAGACATTTGGTATTATCATACCAACAAAATTATTTTTTGATTTTTTTGCCCAATCCGCAAATTTTAATCTTCCAATTTTTTTTGATTTACCATATAAATTGTCTTTATTCTCTTGAGAAGATGAAGACATTATAACCTGAGCTTTAGAATTTGTGTTTTTTAGAGAATTTATTAATTTATCAACTAATGATATATTAGTTTTGTAAAGAAATTTTTCACTTGGGTCTCTATTAACACCTGCTAAATGTACAATTACATCGGATTCTCTAACTAAATTTTCTAAATGAGATTTATTTTTAAAAAAAGAATCTTCAAAATTTTCTATTTGATATTTATTAGGATAAAGCTTTAATGTGTTTAGCAAATGTTGTCCTATGAAACCACTTTGTCCTGTAACTAAAATTTTTTTCACTTAAAATATTTATTTACAAATTTATTGGTTTAATAATTCAGATTTCACAAAAGGTAATTTTGTTAATAGTTCAAACATTTCATTTACATTTAATTGTTTTGTATTACTAGAATTATAATCTTCAATATTATTAAAATCTTTTCCTTTTGAATAAAACTTACTATAATTTAAATCTCTATTATCAGAGGGAATTCTATAAAAATCTCCCATGTCTTCCGCTTTTAACATTTCTTCTCTTGTACATAAAGTTTCATGTACTTTTTCACCATGTCGAGTTCCAATAATTTTTATTTGATTTTTTGAATCAAATAATTTTAAAATTGTTTTTGCTAAATTATGAATTGTTCCTGCCGGAGCTTTGTTGACAAATAAATCTCCAGGTTGACCATTTTCAAAAGCAAATAAAACTAGATCAATAGCATCTTCAAGGGACATTAAAAATCTTGTCATTTTAGGATCAGTTATTGTTAAAGGTTTATTTTTCTTTATTTGATCAACAAATAAGGGTATGACCGATCCCCTTGAAGCCATCACATTTCCATATCTTGTTAAACAAACTACAGTTTCTTGAGAATTTCTTGATGAAGCAATAGCAACTTTTTCCATTAATGCTTTTGAAATTCCCATAGCATTTATTGGATACGCAGCCTTGTCAGTGCTTAAACAAATTACTTTTTTTACGTTGTTATTAATTGCTGAATCTATAACATTTTGAGTTCCTAAAACATTTGTTTTTGTAGCTTCTACCGGGAAGAATTCACATGAGGGAACTTGTTTTAAAGCTGCTGCATTAAAAACATAATCTACTCCTTTCATAGCTTTATCAACACTATTAAAATCCCTTATGTCTCCAATATAAAATTTAAGCTTTTGATTATTGTATAAAATACGCATATCATTTTGCTTCTTTTCATCTCTACTGAAAATTCTAATTTCTTTAAAGTGATCTGTTTTTAAAAAGCGTTTTATAATGGCATTTCCAAAAGAACCTGTGCCACCTGTTATAAGTAAAGTATTGTTTTTTAACATTTTTATATTTTATTTAAATTTTTATTATACCAATTAATACTTTTTTGAATACCTTCATCAATGGAATGAGTAGGTTTCCAATTAAAAAAGTCAAAAACTTTGTCAAATGACATATGCTGATGCTGTATTTCTCCTTTTGTTTTTTTTCCTTTCATATGATTTAAAATAATTTTTAAATCTTCATAATTATCTACAAAATTATAAATCTTCTTTAGCAATGATTTCATGTCAATTGGATCATTGCTTCCTGCATTAAAGATCTCTCCTCTTAATTTGTGAGGATTTAATGAAAGTTCTTTTCCAATACGCATATATAAATCAACTACATCTTCAGAAAAAATAAAATCTCGAACCATACTTCCATCACTTCTTGGTATAAATGTTGAATAACCCAGTGCACTTCTTATGCCATCAGGAACAATCGCAGAAAAATTCATTTGTCCTGGTCCATATATATTTGAAAAACGAGTTATAACGATTGGCAAACCATATTGATCTATTGAATAGGCATTACAAATCATATCAGCACAAGCTTTAGATGTATCATATGGGAATTTAGGTAACAATGGATATGTTTCTCTATATGGCATTTTTTCTTTGGGATATTCTCCATAAGCTTTATCACTAGAAGCTACAATTATAGATTCAATATTATGACCACTCTGTTTGGCTAATCTACACGCCTCCAATAAATTGTAGGTTCCCCTAACATTAGTTTCAAAAGTTAAAAAAGGGTTTATAAGACCAACTCCAACTTCTACTTGGGCAGCTAAATGAAATATTATTTCAATTTGTTGTTCTGTTATTATATCTAGTAATAATTTGTGATCCATTAAATCTCCACTAAAAAGTCTAATTTTTTCATTTAATCCTTCTAGATATAGAAATGAAAATTTATTTTCACTTCTAATAATTCCAAAAACAGATGCTCCAGAATTTAACAGGTTGTTCACTAAATTCCCTCCAACAAATCCAGTTACTCCTGTAATTAAAACTTTTTTATTTTTCCAAAAATTTTTCATTTCTAAAATATTTTAATTTTACTGATATTTTTTTCTGCAAGCTGCAGTTCAACTACATTGTTAACCGTAAAATGTTCTCCTTTGTGAATAAAAGCCTTTAAAAGATTGTTTTTACCACAAAAAATTAAAAAATCGGCATATGTGTTATGCATATCTAAATACTTAAATAATTTTTTTCTCAAAATAAAATAACCAATATTAATATATTTATCTAGTTGAGGTTTTTCTTTAAAATGAGTTATTTCTTGTTTCTCATTTAATTCAACAATTCCAAAATTTGTTTTTAGAGGCCATACAGTTAAAATACTATGTTTCTTGTTATTATTACTAAATAAAAATAATTCATCTATTCTTACATCAGAAATTGTATCACCATATAAAATCAAAACATCTTCATTGGGTTTTTCTTTAATCACTGACTTTATTCTTTCTATTATATCAACATCTCCATCATCAAAAAAATTAATATTATTTTCTAAAAAATTATTTTTAAAGTAATCAATAATATATGATGATTTATATCCAATTGCTAAATTAATTTTATTAATTCCATAAAATTTTAATTGTTTAAGGATATACCACAAAATAGGCTTATCCTTAACTAAAACCATAGGTTTTGGAATTTTTATAGTAATTGGTTTTAATCTTTTTCCTTTTCCCCCAGCTAAAATTATAGTGTTCATGTATTAATTATTTTATTAAAAAATTCCTTAGGATCATAAATTTTATCTAATTTTTTTTCTATTGATAAAAATCTTTTTACTGACCTTGCTATGGATGATACATCATATGGATTAAAAAATTCATCAGGTTCAATAAAATCCCAACAATAATCTAAATCAGATGAAATTATTTTTAATTTATACTTTTTTGCTTCAACCAAAGGCAAACCATAGGCTTCAAAAAAAGATGGATATATTAAAGTTTCTACTTTTTTATAAGTTGAGATTAAGTTATCTCTACTTATATTCTCTAAGAAACAAACATTTAATTTGTTTATTGAAACAAAATTGATTATCCATTTTTTTAAATTATTATTATTTCCATCTAATGTTAAATATAATTTAGGATTAATATCCTGTTTTTTTAACTCATTCCATGCTAATAGTAACCTTTTATGGTTTTTATATGGCAAAAGAGAAGCTACGTAAATAAATGAACCTATTTCTTTTTTAAAAACTTTATTGCCTTCAAAGGAAAAACTTCCCAAATCATCAAATGCCCAAATAGAAATTTTTTTTCTAAACCCACTATTAATTAACTTTTTGTACATTGTTGATGTCTGTACAATAATATGAGAAACATTTTTTACAAATAATCTGTAATACAGCTTTTCAAAATAAATTTTAATAATTTGTTGAAATTTAAAACCCTTCATGCTAATTGAATCAACATAAAATCTACTAGAGAGTTGCAACATTACATTTTTACATTTGAATCTTAAATATGGTGGAAGATTGCCAAAATATAGTATTTTGTCATTTTTTTTTAAAATTTTCTTAATCTTAAATCCAATTAAAAATCTACTTAATTTATTAACCCTAATAATTTTTATTGATTTAGAAATTGGATAATTAATTTCAAGCCTATTATCAACATAAACTAAGATTTCAATTTTTTCTGAAGCACCTTTTAAAAAGCCATTAATTAAAGTTTTTCCTCCACCAGAATGACAGTTTGATGCATTTACAATTAACCTTTCTTTACTCATTTTTTTAATTCCATTTCCAACCTTCTCCAACTAGACTATATTGATCCCCACCTATACCAAGTTTAAATTCAGTAATTCCAGGTGTGAGATCCTCATCAATTCCACCAAGATCTATCGATTTAATACCTATTTTTTTTAATTCACAAATTACATTCCAAAGTTGAAAATGATTTGCCTTAACATCTCTTCCTCTTTTACCTGTCCAACCAATTAGATAAGTTGAAGATTGACCATGACATGCAATACAAAGTCCTGAAACAGGTATCCCATCTTCTGTTACTCTAAAAAAAATTAAAGAAGAATTATCATTCATTTCATTGTAAATTCTCTTAAAAATTGGCACACTAATGCCTTTAAAAGAATTTTCTTTCATACTCAACTTATACTTTTTTAACATCCAGCTCATAAGCTGTGAATTAGAACCAAATTCAATATTTAAGTTGTTTTTTTGGGAAACAGCAAGTTTGTTTCTCCATTTTGAAGTAAAATTTGATTTAATTTCTTCAATATTAGAATCAAGATTTAGATTAACTGAACTCCATGTTTTAGTTTTATAAAACTTAAAATTATTTGAAATCAGAAATGAGATATTTTTTCCATTCAAACTAATTTCTGGAGCTATTGATAGTAAACTCATTTTCAAAAAACTTCCCATTTTAAATATTTTTTTCAAAATTATTTCTCTATCACTATCTGTAGCATATGGAAGAAAAAGTGGTCCTCTGTTGATCCTAATTATTTTAAAAAATAATATTTTATTTTTTAATACACTAACAAAAGCTAATGGATTATTTTGTTTTTTGAAAACTAACCTATCAAGCTGCCAACCTTCATCACTTTTTTTTGCATTACCATATGACCATGATTGTAGTAAATTAGATTTATTAGTTTTTTCTATTAGTTCATCCCAATCAGATCTTCTAATTTTATTTTTTTCAATATGTATTTTATTACTTTCAAATTGAGTTAGACTATCTTTTTTAAAAATTTTATAAAATGAATTAGGCGAAATTGATTGATGACATGGAAGATATAAATAAGAATTTCTTAATTCCCAAGCATTTTTGTGAAATTCTTTTTGTTTATGTATCTCTGGAGGGAGATCAGGCCAAGTTGAAACTTTAATATTCCTTGTTTGTAGTTGGTAAAAAATATCCTTAGTTAATCCATTTTTAAATCTAAAAGCGGATAAATATGGGTTATGATCATTATTCCGAACATGATTATTGAACAGGCTTGTTTCAATTTTTGTTGAAAAATTATTTAAAATAAAATAATTCCATATTTTATTATTTTTTTTTCTACTTAAAGCTACTAAAAAAATTTTCTTAATGTGATTTTTTAAGATTATCAATGACAGATTGCTAACATTAGGTGAATCAAACAAATTATTAGTTGAAGATTTAGTGTTAATCAAATCTGTAAATTTTAAAAAAACTTTTCTATTGAAACCAAGTTTTTGAAAAATCTTTTTGAAATACCACTTTAAAACTTCTTTTTTATTAAATTTTATTTTAATCTTTTTTGAGAGAATAAAATTTTCTAAAATTCCAATCCACTTATCCTTATTAATAAAGTTTTTATTTTCAATATCAATTGATCCTGGTCCTTTTTTTCTAACAACTAAAATAGCTCCATTAGGAATTGGAAAGATTTTGTGAGGACTGTACAAAACAAAATCACCATGCTTTCCAATTGTTCCCTTTGGGACCAAAACATGAACAGCATCTTCAATCAACCAAGAATTATAATTAGCACAAAATTGTTTTGCATTTGCACTATCTAAAGGTTTACCAAAATAATGCACAAAGAGGAAAATATCTGGAGGATTTTTTAATGCCATTTCGCGACAATCTGAATAATCAGGTTCCATATCTTTTTTTATTCTATAAAAAAAGATATTTTGTTCTGTTTTCCTTAAAAGTTCAATTGATGAATTACAAAAATAATCCGGTATCCAAATATTAATCTTTCTATTTTCAACTACCTGATTCCTTTTCCATAAAGCAATTAAAACAAATGACCAAGCAGACCTTGAAAGCCAACCAGCTTTTTCTCCCTCTTTAATCCAAGGTTTTAATATTTCTTTCTCATTATGAATTCGTTTTTTTAAAGGTGAAAAAAAATCTTTTAAATTAGGTAAGGGAGAAAAAAACATAATATATTATAAAAACTAATTTATCCAAGAATTGATCTCTATCATATCATTTTTGTAGTAGAAATCTGAAGATCCTTCTAAAAAAGAACCTGTTAAAAAATATGAAAAACTCATATTGATACTATCTCTAAATATCACATTTTCTTTTGAAATTTTATTGTTATCACCTCTAATACCTGAAAAAATAAAATTAAACCTCTCTTTTGCTACTAAAAAAGCTTTTTTACTAAAACTTTTTCTGTTGCCAAAAGGAAATGCAAAGTGTTCAATAGAAACATTCAACATCTTTTCAATATAGTCAGCACTTTCAACTATTTCTTTAATTAAATTAGTTTTAGTTTTAATTTCTGAAAGTTTTTTATGCGATTTAGTATGAGCTCCAATTGAATGACCTTCTTTTACTAATTCTTTGAGATGTTTCCAGTTCATATTATAATAATTTTTTGGCACATTACTATATTTTAGAGATGGGTAAATATTTGATGAAACATATTTTCTAGCTTCACTCCTATTTTTTATTCCAATAAAGTCTTGAATAACAAAAAAAATTGCTTTTATTCCTAGAGGATTTAAAAATTTTTTTGCAATAATCCTGTTTGATATATATCCATCATCAAAAGTTAATAATAAATTTCTTCCCTTCAATATTTTTCTTTTTTCCAAAATATCAGAAAATTCTTTAGGTGAAATAAAATTCCAAGACTTACTTAATTTATTTAATTTTTTATAAAATTTGGAATGTTTATCTTCAGGAATATCATGAAATAATAAAACCCTTAATTCATTGTAATTATTACTGCGAAATAAATACTTTTTAACAAAATATAAAACCCGTTTAAAGGGGTAAAGGAAAACTATTATATAATGATGTAGACTCATAAATTCTATATATTATTTTTTTTACATAAAAAACTTGATTGTCTTGAAATAAAATAAGCAAAAGGTTTTATAAAACTCAATAAAATATCCAAATATCCTAAATAATTATCTTCTTTTCCTGAAAATGTAAATTTTAAATCAGGATGAAAAAGAGTTTCACTATAATTCACAAAAACATTTTCTTTTCCAAAATAATCTGTTAAAGTACGCAACTGATTCTTGCTAGCTCTTTCTAGGTAATATGATCCATTAACTTCTCCTTTTTTGTGATATTTTTTTCCAAAAATTTTAAAAACTAACATATTGAGTGGTGTATTCCGCAAAGAATAATTTATAAAAAATCCTTTTTTTAATAATAATCTATTAACTTCTTTAATTGCTTTTGAAAAATTTGGAATATGTTGGAAGGTTTGAACACTCCAAACTCCATTAAAGCCTTTAAAATTTTTATTAACTTCAAAAGGTAAATTAGTAGCATCAGCGTGAACCAAATTAATTTGATTTCCAACTAAATCTCCTAAAACTTTTTTGGCATGAATTAAATTTGATCTAACAAAGTCAACAATTATTATTTTTATATCAGATCTTATTATATTTATTTTACGCCAATGCCAACCCCAACAACCTCCAATATCAAGTATTACTGCGTTTTGTGGCATTTTTTTCAAAAATCTTTCAACCTCATAATCCATAACTTTAATTGAATGACTTTTTGCAACTGATTTCAAGTAATTACTGTAGTTTTTTGATGCAACTAACTCCCTTAAAGAGATTTCTAATTTTTGATCATTGGCATTTGATTTTAAACCAGAATAAATTCCATCAACTTCTAAATTAAGATTGTTTAATATATTCTTAAATGAAACCATTTATTTATCTTTTAAATCTATAAATTATTTTTTTTATTGAAAGCACTAGTGGTATTAGAATAAAATAAAAAGAAATTTTTACAAAAAATAAAAACATATTTCCTTTAGACTTGTGTCTAATCATTATAGTCATAATATTAATTAGTTTTTTAAAATGATTAGTTGATGTAATATTTCCATCCCTTATTGTATAAACTCCCAAAACTTTTTTTATAAAAAAAGGCTTTATATGTTGAGACATTTTCAACCACAAATCATAATCTTGAGCTGAGGATAAATTCTCGTCAAACCCTCCTGCCTTAATCAAATCATCCCTCAAACAAACAACTGCAGAAGTGGAAAATAAATTGTTTTTATATAGTTGTTTTGACAATTTTTTTTTAGGGTTATATTTTTTTGAATAATCCAAAACAATAGCTGGTTTTCCAAACTGAAAAGTTTTTTCATTATGACAGAAAAAAGTGTAATCAACATTTTCCTTTATTGATTTTGACACAATTTTTAGCTTTTCTTTGAACCATAGATCATCTGAATCTAAAAAAGCTATCCATTTTGACTTAGCTGATTTAATTCCAATATTTCTAGCTGAACCAGGACCTGCATGTAATCCCGAAATTAATTTTATGTTTATATTTTTATTTTGAATAATTATACTTTGTATTTTTTCTTTAGTATTATCAGTAGATCCATCATCAATAATTATAACCTCATATGGCTTTAATGTTTGATTAATTATTGATTTTAATGTTTTAGAAATAAATAAAGAAGAATTATATGTGGGTACAATTACCGAAATATCTGTCATTTACTAATTTCTTTGATTTAGATACCATTTATTAAATAAAAATAAAGAATAAAGAGTCGTTGCTGCATTTTGACTTTTCTTTTTATTAAGCAATAGCTTTTCTAATTTATTTTTATTTATTAATTCTTCCATTACAGAAGAAGTATTGTCCAAAAGCTCCTCCTTAATTTTGTGTTTTAAAATTTCACCAAACCATCCTTTATCAGGTGCATTGAAACCTTCCTTTGATCTATTACATAATCCAAATGGTAATAAATCAACATTAATATTTTTTAAAAGTCCCTTGGGTGTGTTATTAAGCAAATTAAATTCTGATGGTAAAGAAAAAGCAAATTCTACCAACCTATGATCTAAAAAAGGAAATCTTCCTTCAATTGATGTGCACATCGTTGCCTTATCACATAATGACAAAATATTTTCAGGTAAATATTTGTTTAAATCCATAAACATTCTATTATATGAATATGATTTATTTTTTATTGGATTTTTAATCATATCCATATGTTCTTCATACATAGTTTTTAAAATTAAGTTATAATTAACTCTATCATTTAATATATTTTGCAATGCACTAAGGTCTGCTCCCGAAATACTTACCCCCCAAGAGAGTCTTGGATCTAAAACTCTTATTCCCCTTTGAGGTTGAAAAGTTTTCCAAAAATCTGAGATAAATTTTCTTGTTATCCCATGAGTATTTTCAGAGAACCAATCAGGACTAGGAAATTTTGGGGTCCAGTGCCTAGCATACCCTCCAAACAATTCGTCTCCGCCTGCTCCACTCAAAATAACTTTAATTCCATTTTTTCTGGCATATTTAGATAGAATGTAAGTAGGCAATAAAGCTGAATCTCCAAGTGGTTCATCAATAATTTCTAATAACTCATCCAAAGTATTGATAGCATCTTTTGAAGACATTGAAAAATTAAAGTGATCTGTTTGGTACATTTCAGAAACTTTTTTTGCGTAATAAGCATCCTTTGTTCCTTCTTTACCTTCGAAGTCCACTGTAAAAGTTTTTAATGGATGGTTCATTTGTTTAGAGGCACTAGCAACAATAGCAGAACTGTCTAATCCGCCACTTAAAAAAACTCCTAGAGGCACATCTGTTCGTAATTGAAGTTTAACAGAATCATTAAAAATTTCCATTAAGTTTGCTTTTGCTTGATTCAAATTTCCTTTCCAAGATTCAAAATTATTTAATGTCCAATATTTTTGAATTTTTATTTTACCTAATTGATCAATTGTTGCATAATTTGCTGGTTCAAGTTTATTTATATCCTTCCATACCGTTTCGTTTGATGGAGAATATGCTAAGGAAAAATACTTAATAACAGAATTATGTTCAATTTTAGATTTATGAAATTTTCTGATGGATTTAATATCCGATGAAAAAACAAAATAATTTTCATTTAAAACGTAAAAAAATGGTTTTATTCCTAATCTATCTCTTCCAACCCAAATTGTTTTTTTAATGCTATCATAAAGTGCAAATGCAAACATTCCATTTAAATCATTTATTGCTTTTGTCCCTTTTTCTTCGTAGAGATGAATTAAAACTTCCGCATCTGAACCCGTCTTAAAAACATGTCCCCTACTTTTAAGTTGATTTCTCAGTTCAATAAAATTATAAACTTCACCGTTCATCACTAGATGAAGATTTCCAGCCTCATTAGAGATAGGTTGATGTCCCCCTTTAACATCTATAATTGATAATCTTCTCATGGCAATTCCAAATTTACCATCAACATAAAAACCTTCATCATCTGGTCCTCTTTGAATCATAGCATCAGTCATTTGTTTTAAATCTCGATTAGATATCTCTTTTCCATTAAATTGTATTAAACCAGCTATTCCACACATAAATTATTTATTAATAATGATCTTATTAGATAATGTTAAAGGCAATGTTTTTAAGGTTCTTAGTTCTAAAGAGAAAATTGGAACTTTAGTTCCATATGAGGGAAACATCCAGCCCGAAAAATTTTGATTAGATCGTGATATTTTTTTTGATTCAGCATTAATTTCAAAATCAATATTATTAGAAAATTTGATAATTTTTGAATCTTTTTTTAATAAATTTAAATCAGGTCCAAAATTAAAAAAATTATTAACCTTAACTTTACCTTTTCCTAGAATTACATCCTTAATTTTCACCTCTTTTTGAGATAATGAAATTATTCTTTTATGATTAATTTTTTTATTTATAATTCTTTCAAACCCATTATGATTGATTGTTATAATAGTTTTATTTTCAATTTCATTTACATTTAATTTTGATTTGATTTTTGAATATGAGGGATTCATCCACGAATATAAATCAGTTTCAGGTCCTAAATTATTTATTTCTAAACTATTATGAGATCTAACAGATTTGCCATATTTACTAATAGATGAATTAGTATAATCAAATCTTCCAATATCAATAATGATTGGTTTTCCTTTATAAAATAAAGAGAAACTACATAAATCTAAATGAGCATGAGTTGCTTTTATGTAATTCGCTTTTTTTGGAGTATATGTAAAAAAAGTCCAATCATAAAAATCTAACCTGTGCCAACCACAATTAGAAGAAAAATTAATTTTTAATTTATTATAATGTTGTTTTGTTTGATCTATAATACCAAACAAATTTGCCCACCCTACATTTTTTGGAGCTATTGGAACCCTTTCAGGCCTATAAATATTGCAAGCAATCTTAGACCAAGTTAGTGACATTAGCCATTCTGGCGTACAATCAGGTGATACATCTCCATATAGAGGAAAACTCCATTTGTTATTTTGATCTTTAACAAGAAAAACCCAGCAATTTTTTAGTAATTTTTCACAATAAGGCTTTAGAACATTTATTGCTTCTTTATCCTTTCTTGATTCAGCACTCCAAATCATTTCTAAAACCCATCTAGTGAAAATAAATTGATAATGACTGCTTCCTTCTCTTAAAAAACCATCAGCTGTAATTAGTTTTTCTAATCTTTCTTTGGCTATTTCTAAAGCTAAACTTCTTATATCATCATCAATTAAATAATCAGAAACTAAATAAAGTGCTCTTGAGTTATTAAATGCATGATTACCTGTTAAACCATCCTTGAAATATTCTAAATTTTGAGTTAGTTGAAAAGTTAATTTTTTTAAGACAGTTAATATATCATCAGGAATTTTATAATTATTTAATTTAAAAAATAATATAGCATTGGATATTCTTTCTCCAACACAATATGGTTCATTTTTAGCTAAATCTTTATCATTGATAAATTGAGAGGCCCAGGAACGAATCAAAAAAACTCCATCATTGAAATCAAATGGAAATAAATGGTTGTTTTGGCCTACAATTAACCAATTCCATCTATCTAGTGAAACTCTCAACTCAATATCATCATATTTTTTATGCCAATCTGAATTTGATTTAATATTTATAAACCCTGTTACTAGTTTTAGCTTATAAGATTTTTTAAAATTTTGTGATTTTATTTGACAAATAGGATAAGATTTTTTTAAAATTTTTTTTCTATGTCTATTTATTAATTTAAATTTTGAATAATTATTTTGTGAAAAAAATAAATTTCTAATTTTTCTATAAAATGCTTTCCAAAAAAAATATAAATTGGTGAATACTAGTTTGGGTAGTTTGAATGTTAACAAATAATTCTTAAACTCACTTTCCATATTAAAACCTAATAAAAATCATTTAATAAATTTTTCCATTTAGGTAAAGATTTATCTAACCAATAATATGATTGTATTACATTTAATTGTTTGCTTTTGTTTTTATTAAAGTCCAATACTTTTTTTAATTGATTAGAATTCCTCACAAAATGAACACTAGCAAATCCTTTTAAAGGACTTAAATTTAATTCCCCATTGACTAAAAATACAATTAGATTAAGACCTGATAAATAAGCGTCTAATGCAGCCGTTGTGTCTCCGACTGCTATACAGTTATCAAATTCATCCAAGAGATCAACAAGAGGAGTGTTATTTGCTTCCAAATTTAATTTAGGAAATTTTTTTTCATTAATAAGCGCGCCCGGGTGAGCCTTTATTACAAATTTTATTGAATCCTTAAAATCAATTTTACTTAATAAAGATAATAACGCTATTGTTGAATCTTTTAAAATATTTCCTAGTATCAAAATTTTTTTACATTTATTTTTAATTAATGATTTATTTTTTTTAGATGAATTATTTAAGTGAAATAAGTACCTAACAGCTTCAACTTTGATAAAAGATTTCTTATCATATTTAGCATCTAAGTAAATTTTTAAAGGAATTGGACCATTAACTGCAATGTAATCTGGCTTTGGTTGTGAAAACTTTCCATTAGAATTTAAAATATCTTTGTGGTCAAAATATCTTAAATCCCAATATCTCAAGGAAGAATGTTGAACTCCAATTATCTTTCCATGTTTGTGTTTTCGCCAAGATTGTAACATGGCACGTTCCCATCCCTGGTTTTCATTTAAATACAAACCCAATTTTTGGTATGGCATTTCTTTGAAAATTTTATCCATCTGAAAAATAAATATTAAATTTTGTATACATGTTGCTCCAACAAAAGAAGAATACCAATCTTCCATTAATAAAGGCCAAAAATCAATTGAAGATTTATCAAATTTGAAATGATTTCTTATGGAACTAATTTCAATTGTTTTTTTAATTATGTATAAATAATTCACAAATATTTTTCTTATAATAACAAAATCTAAATATGAATTTAATAAGGTGTGGCGATTATTTGAGGATAAATTAAATTTTTCCAAAAGATTAATTGCTTGCTTAGGACTTCTAGCTACTTCACTAGTTAAAAAATGATGAACCCAGTTACATTTAACATTGATAGAGTTAATTAATTTAGGTAATAGTTCCCATTGTCTTGAATAAAAAATTCCTTTTTTACTTTTATTTAAATCTAAATGTATGAAATAAGAAAAAATCATAATTGATTTATCTCCTTTAAACCAATTACTAGAAGGTTTTGCTCTAAACCATACTGAAATAAAATTTAAAAATAAATAGACTATTCCCTTTACTAAATTTAAAAAAAAATAGAAGTGAAAAATATTTCTTCTTATTGATTCTAAATAATATTTAAATTTATAATTATTAATTACAATCTTAATTCCAAGGTTTTTTGACAATTTTCTTATTGACTTTATTAACTTGTGATTATCAACAGTCAAAATAATTTTGTTGCATTTGTTATGAAGAATAATTTCTTCCAATGCAATCAACTTTATACAATCAGAGATTTGTGGTGATTTATATGAACTTTTCTCTGCAATTTTGGACATCCACCAGATATTATAACCTGATTTTAAATGAAAATGTTCTGAAATGTTTTTTCCATAAATTTTATGATTAGACAAAGTATTTATAAATGAAATATATTTAGATTTTATTTTTTTTGAATTTATATCAATATAATCACTCAAATATCTATTAATCTGATTAGAATCAACTCTAAAAGTCCATAGATTATTTGAAATATTTAGAAATAAAATTTTATTTTTCATAAAAAACAAATGAAGAATCTATTAATGAATGATTTATTTGATATTTAAAGACTGTTTATATCCAAAAATTGATTTAATAAAATCAAACGCAATAACACCTAAACCAATTACTAGAAGGGGCTGTATTAAAGATATAAACGAAGTATAAACAACGTAATTTGGGCCAAAAGCAAAACTACTAATAATCGCAAATTTCCAAAATGTATGAATTTTTGAATTCATAAAAACAGTTAATACAAACCCATGAAGAAACCAATAGATCATCCCTCCATATAAACCCAAATACATATAAGTTGTACCAAATGCTCCAGGATTTTCTGAATGGCCTGCTAATGAAAAAATATCAAAATCACTTTGTCTACCATATTGAACCATCAATTTACCTAAATTAACTCTATCTGGATCGGGTATAATATCCCCAATTACAAAAGAATTAATAAATAATATTAAATCTGGAAAAAAACCAACACTTTTTTCATAAAGTTGACTTGGCATTTCAATCCAAAGTAACAAAGAATCAAACTGAGATAAACCTCTAGAAATTGATAAAAAAGCATTTACTGAACTAAAATATACTTCACCCGTTAGCAAATAATTTCTTAATAAGGATACTAGTACATAATATATTGCTCCAAAACCAACAATAATGGCAATTGAAATTATTATGTATTTTAATTTTATTTTTTTTCTTAGTATATAATAAATTATAGTGAAGGTTTGAGCTAAAGAAAGTAAAAACGCTCTGGAGGCAGCCACTAAACTTTCAATAAAATACAAGCTAAAAAACAATTTAGTTAATTTATTTTTTTTCTCGTACTGCCACAATAAAATAATCCCAAAAAAGGCAAAATTTTTAATTACTACTGATCTAGTTGAAATAAAATGCAGTAAAGATTGATCAGAGTTATGAGTGGCTCCGGTTAAGCCAATGCCCGAATTTAATATTATTCCGATTTTAACTAATACTGTGATAATATAAAACCAAATAACACATTTGATAAAGTATATAGTTTTAAACTTAAATACAAAAAAATTTATGTATTCAAAATCAAAAACATTTTTTACATTTTCAGTGTTAGGTATTTTTATACTTTTACTTCCACCAATTAAAAATCCTAATAAAGCACTCCCAGTGCATAGAGTATAAAAAAATAATCCATACTCTACTTCCATTTTAGTAAAAACTAATCTGTTAATTCCAGTACTTGAATCCAATTGAAAATCCATAGATTCCGGAAAAAAGTAAGTAATAATTATTCTTTGTGAAAAAGCAGTTAACAAAGAAAAACTAAGGCAGAAAGTTAAGGCTGTATTAAGAAGAGCAATCTTGTATACTAAAATTGTTGAAATAAAAAAAAGAAATACTGATGTGTTAGAATAGAAGGGATTTGATGTAATACCAATAAAATTTGTAAAAAATATTAGAAAAGAAATAATAATTACAGACCCGTAACAAAACCTTAAAAAAGATTTTGGCAAAGTCCATACTAATTCTTTTTTATTCATTAGTTAATTTTTAAAATTTTTTTAAGTGAATCATCCAGAAAATCATTTATTAAAAAAGTATTTTTTGGAAAAGAGTTTAAATTATTTTCAACTCCGATAAATGAAACATTACATTTCTTGGAGGAATTATAATCCGTCATTGCATCTCCAAAAAATACTATTTCATCAGAACTTAAATTGTATTTTTTTTTTTATTAAGCTAATGATTTCCTCCTTACTTTTTGGAGATCCATAAATTTCATTAAAGTAAGTAGATATATTTTTTTTTTTTGCAATTTCTAAAATTTCATTTTCTGGTGTTCCTGTGCAAATAAATTGTAAAAAAGTTCTAGAATTAATTGATATAAAGTCTTGTACTCCATTAATAAATGGTGATTCAATAACTTTTTTCTTTACTAAATTTGAAAAAGTATTTCCTAGAGAGATTAATTGATTATTTGATAATTTAAGCCCTAAGTAATTAAGATGAAAATATTTAAATTTTTTAAATCTTGATATACCACCATTTTTAATATGATATTCTTTTACATTTTTGACAACATCTGGCCCATATTTTTTATATATCTGGGCAAATGCTTCTGTTTTTACATCAACAGAATCACATATTACTCCATCAAAATCATATATTAATGCTTTATAATTCATTTTAAACTTGAGCTATGATTGTTACCGGACAGCCATCTACGCTCTTTACTAATAATGGAAAACACATTACTTTTTTTGGCTGGGTTTTTAAAAATCTCACATCAATGTCTTCAACAATTAATAAGTCGCTTTTGCCAAGAAAATTTTTATGAGAAACTCTTCCTATTTCTCTGTTTTGAAATGAAGTCAAAGAAATTGTATCCATAGCAATAATTTTAAGATTTGGACAATGGTCTTTTAGTTTTTTTGCCATTTCAGGAGCAAAACCGGGGTTATATTTCCAAAACTTTTCATCATTTCTGTAAATATGGAATCCAGTGTTAAAAATCAAAAAGTCAGTATTTATGGGAATAGTATTCAATGTTTTTTTACTAATATTAATTAACTCGTTTTCTGATACATTAATATTAATTAAATGTGGATCTTCAAATATCCAAAACCCTGCTTCATAATCATCTGATTTTTTCCCATTATCGATGAAATGGTTTGGAAAGTCAATATGAGTTCCTGAATGGTTATGAAATGATAATAGTTTAGTATTTGCTGTATCGCCCATTTTAATTGAACTATTTTCAGTTATACTAATTCCTCTATCACCACCATAAATGGGAGTTTTATCATCTAAGAAATAGGAAAGATAAATATACTTACTCATTTGCTATCAAGTTTATTATACTTTATTTTTTCTCCTTTTTTAATTAACTCTGCATATACATCATAAATTAAATCCAAAATTCCTTGTCCTAAATCATGATAATTTTTAGGAATTAATTTCAAAGCTACTTTAGGTTTAAAAGAATATGGGGTTATTTGGTAGTGCCCTTCAACAAGATCACTTAAATATTCTATTTCAATTTCATCATTAAGTATTTCTTTAATCATCTCTAATATTTCTTTTACTTTCATTGTTTGAGGTCCTGTAATCATAACGTATTTGTTTAAATATTCTTCTTCTAAAACATCTACACTAGCAATTGCAGCATCCAAAACATTTATATAATCTCTTACTTCATTACCATCACCCTTTCTCTGAATTCTATTCTCAATTAATGCCTGTTCAATTGTTTTTTTAATAAAATTAAAATGATTTGCTCTAGGACCATACAAAGATCCATATCTTAAAATTGTAAAGTTTAAATTATATTCTTTTTGATAATTTTCAATGAATAATTCACAAGATTGTTTTGAACTTCTATAAAATGATCCATGTTCACTGTAAACATATACCGAACTTGAATATATAAACCTTTTGACTTTAAACTCATTACATGCGTCAAGTAAGTACATTGTTGCCATTATATTAAATTTTGCTGTATCTACAGGATTTTTTTTAGCTTCTAGTATATCTGCGATGGCAGCAAAATGATAAACATAATCTGCTCCTTTAATTACTTTTTTTACAATTTTTTGATTTAAAATATCTCCTAATACCATTTTTTGGTTAGATTTAAGATGTTTAGATTTTACTTTATCAAAAATTGTAACATCATGCCCTTTTTTCGTCAATTCATCTGCAACATGACTTCCCAAAAATCCTGAGCCTCCAAATACTATTATTTTTTTCATTTGTTTAAAATTTTAAATAAGTTTTCCACAGCCATTGAGCCTTGCCTTTGAACACTCTCAAAAGTCCTTGAGCCAATATGAGGAGTAATTATAACATTATCAAAATCAAGTAATGGATGATTTTCAGTCATAGGTTCTTCCTCTAAAACATCAGTTAAATATGCTTTTATTTTTTTTTTCTTTAAGTAAATAAATTAAAGACTTTTGATCTACAATTAAAGCTCTTGATGTATTAACTATTATTATTTTTTTGTTTGTTTTTTCTATTAGCTCTTTGTTAATAATTCCTTTAGATATTTCCGTTAAAGGGAGAGTTAAAGCTAAAATATCTATATCTTCTACAAGTCTTTCAATTGATTCAACAGCTTGTATATTGTTTTTAGAAACAAATTTTGAATCTATATTAGAGTCATATACTATAACTTTCATTCCCAAAGCTATAACTCTCTTATATAGTTCTTTGCCTATTCTACCCAGACCAAGTATCCCAATTTTTTTGTCAAAAACTTCATTTCCTATTAATCTTTTCCATTTTCCATTTATAGTAATTTGATATTCTAAGTGAATATTTTTATAAAAAGTAAAAATTAATGCGATTATATGTTCAGATACAGTTATATGGTTAACACCTGGGGTATTAAAAACTGGAATTCTAAATTTTTTAGCTGCATTTAAATCAACTTTATCAAGGCCAATACCATATTTAGAAATAACTTTAAGTTTACCTTTAGATCCACTACTTATTACTTTATAAGTAATATCATCATCTCCACAAATTATACCATCGTAATTAGAAATTATCGGCAATAAAACTTCCTCTTTGAGAGGACCCCTTAATTCATCTATTTTAAATTTAGAGTCATGCAATTTCTTTTGGTGCATCCCTGGTGTATCAATAAAGGAAGTTGTTGTTAAAAGAATTCTCATTTTAAATATAATCTTTTATTATACTATCATTTTTCATAATTCTTATAACGTTTTTTAAATCATTTGCAGTATCAACAGAATAATTCTCATCTGAAATATAAACCATTTTAATTTTAATCCCATTTTCTAAAACTCTCATCATATCAACTGATTCAATAATCTCCAAAGGAGTTTGTTCCATTTTATTATATTCAATTAAAAAATCTCTTTTAAAAGGAATAACACAAACTTGCTTGTACATTGGAACGTTTAAAAAATTCATTCTCCTAGATGGAATAGGCTCTCTTGAAAAATACATTGCAAAATTATTTTTATCTACAACTACCTTAACTTCATTTCGATTCTCAAATTCATTTATGGTTTTTATTTTAGTATATAAATTAGATATTTTAATATTTTCAGAATGTATTAAAGGATGAACTGCAGCTTCAATCATTGAGGGTCTTGTCATTGGTTCATCTCCTTGTAATAAAACTACGATTTCAGATTTTATTTTATTAATTTTTTCAATTATTAATAATGCTTCTGCAATTCGATCAGAAGCTCTTTCATGCGAACTAGATGTCATTACAACCTTTCCTCCAATACTTTTTATATATTCAAAAATTTCTAAATCACAAGTAGCAACATAAACATCATTTAAAACAGAAGACATTTGTGCTCTTTTATAGCAATGACCAATCATAGGCATTCCTAATATATCTTTCATAGGTTTTCCAGGAAATCTAGATGATGCCATTCTTGCAGGAATTATTCCTAATATTTTCATTTCTAAAGTTTAGAGATTATTTTTTAAAGATTTCATTTCATTTCTGACTGCTGATCCTAAAAATATAGTATCTAAACTAAAAGCTATAAAATTATACCCTTTATTTATTTTGTCAATCACTTTTGTATGATCTGGCTCGATAACATGATAGCCTATAAGTTTATCATAATTTTTAACAATTGTTTCATATTTAGAAAGCACTTCTTTGACATCTATATCATCATATTGACCTGGTTTGCCCATTGATCCTGACAAATCATAAGGACCGATAAATGTTCCGTCTATCTCATCTATTTCTAATATAGATTCTAATTCATTAATTGCATTAATATGCTCTATTTGAACAATAATTTTTATATTTTTTGCTTTGCCGTCTCTATATTTATTGAAATCAAAACCATATTTTTGAGCTCTAGCTAATCCAACACCTCTTTTGCCAATAGGTGGATAATAAATAGATTCTACAGCTTTTAAAGCTTCATTTTTAGAATTAATATTTGGAATAATTATTCCATCAGCTCCTGCATCAAGAATTCTTTTAATAATTAGGGGGTTATTTTCTCCAACTCTAACATAAGCTATTATTCCTTTGCTTTGTATACTTGATATTAGTTGTTGAGCTTCTTTGTAGTCAGTAACTGAATGTTCTAAATCAACACAAAGCCAATCAAAACCAGCTTCTGCAATTATTTCTACAATTGAAGTATGATTAAGTGTAATCCAAGAACCAATAGTTGTGTTTTTTTTCATTTTTTATGATTTATTTTTTTATTTAAAATATATTCTGAATAAATTTCCCAAAAAAGATCTTTTGAGGACTCAGGGTGTATCAAAAACTCTCTTTCATATTTTTGATAAACACTATCATTGATTGTTTTATCAACTAATTCCAAAAAATCATTCTCAGTGTAATTGTCGATATTTAAATATTTTTTTGAAAAAAATTTTGAAAAAACATCAATCGTATTTTTAAAAAAAGAATTATTTATCTCATTTGTTGAAATAAAAGAAATTGGTTTTCTATACAAAACTGCATAAGACAACGCATTGCTTGCATGCATAAAAACATGTTCGCAGTCTTTTATTAAATCTGCTGTTTTCCCCTTTATAATTGTTCTATTTTTAAAAATTTCCTTGTGTAAGTGATAATTGGAACGAGGATGTGAAGCTACAATTAGTTTTAAATTATAAAAGGATTCTGCTTTTTTAAAAAAACTCTCCATAGAATTGTAATAATTATAAGGGTCAACAATCTTTTTAAGTTTTAGAAAATCTAAATCAGGATGAAATGCTAAATTTTGATCTACAAAAACTAAATATTTGTCTTTTATAATCTTTTTATTTTTTTTTAAGTTCAGATAAATATCATAATCGAATGAATGACAAGGAATAATAGTTTTAGAAAACTTGGCAGCAATTAAATTTAAACCAGATAATCCACCAACTAAAATCTCGTCAGAAAAAAAATAAGATTTTGGATTTAAAAGTTTATGCAAAGTAAAAACAATTTTTTGCCAGCTACTTAAGCTAAAAATATTTTTATAAACCTTATCTTTTAAGACATTACTTGGAACATATTTCGGTTGTAATCCATTTTGAACTTTTGTTATAGAGACTTTTTTTTTTTTTAAAAAATTTCTTAATTCGTAAGATATTGGACTAATGTCTAAAAAATCAACTGCAAAATCAAAATTTAATTTTGTACTATTCTTTTTAAATTCTTTAATCGAGTTAATTGACAAATATCCATCAAATTTGTGTATTAAACATTTATTATTTAAATCCATCCCAAATAATTTACTCATGTCTAAAACATAGACATTAAATTTTTTTTTTAAAATCTCAATTCCAAAACGGTTAAAATCTCTTTGAGAAAAAGGAGAAAAGATTAAAAAAGCGATTGTCTTCATTAAGGTTTATAAATCAAAATAGTGTTTAATAATTGAATTGTTATTTTCAGAAATATTGTTTTTTGGATACGTGCCTTTAACAATTTTATTATCACCAATATTTTTATTCACTATAAAAGAATTGGAAGCTAAAACAAAATTTTCTCCAATTTTACATTTTCCTAATATTGATGAATTTGAGTAAAGAATGGTTTTTTTTGAAAATTTTGGATATAATCCCTCAGTTGTTGAACCTACTGTTACGTTTTGATATACAACTAAAAAATCGTCATATTTAGCATTACCCAATATAGTGCCTAATGGATGAACAAATATAAAATGATTAGGCATTTCAATACTATAAAAAACATCAATACTAAACATATGCTTGTTTAATAAAAAAGTTTTTGTAGCTAAAACTTCATCATTAATTTTAAATGCATTATTTGAGATAAAGTATAATAAAGCTGAATAATGGTCTCCATTTAAGTGATTGAAAAAAGAAAAATTGTTTTTAAAATAGTATTTATTTTTAATAATTGAAAAACTTAACTCTATCCTTTCTAAAGCTATTTTTAAGCAATATTCTAAATTCTTTTTATTAATATTGTTGTTATCAGGAAAAAAATTTCTTAATTGAATAAAAATATAATTAAATAGATTATGTTCTGAAATAGAAGTTTTTAATTTTCTCATTTTTTTAAACTATAGACCACCCCCCATCAATTATTAAATTATGACCTGTGATATAATTCGATTCATCACTAAGTAAAAAACTTACACTAGGTGCTATATCATTAGGTAAAGCCATTTTTTGTAAAGGCACATTTTTTGTGTAATTTTTAACAAAAGTTTTATTTTGATTATTGAATATTCCACCTGGCGAAACACAATTAACTCTAATTCCTTCAGATCCATAATAGGAAGATAAGTAACGAGTGAAATTATTAATTCCACCTTTAATAGCGGAATATGCAGCTGGCATAGTCATTTTTGTTCCTTTATATACATTAAAGTTTGGACCTAATAAACCATAAATTGAAGATATATTTACTATACTCCCTTTTTTTTGTTTAATCATAACTTTGAGTACTAACTGACAACAATCGAAAACACTATTTAATTGAATATCAATATTTTTTTTCCATGATTCAGATTTTATTCTGTCAAATTTATTATTCCAATCTTTTGTTCTTGGATAAGCATTATTAACCCAACCATCAATTTTTTTATATTTTTTTAAAATTATTTTTATGGAACTTTGAATTGATTTTCTTGATGTAATATCACATTTTAAACTTCTTTTATCAATATTATGATCAGAATTAATATCTAAATTTATTGCTATCCCTTCTTCCTTTGAAATATTTTTTATTAATGCTCTTCCTAAAAGACCATTTCCTCCTGTAACTACAATTATTTTATCTTTTAATCTACTCATTTAATGCAATTTTTAGGGTACTAACTCCTTCGTCAAAATTATTCATAGGTTTTTTATTTTTCTGTATAGTCTCGATAAAATATTTCATTTGTTGATTATATGTTTCTTGAATATCAAATTGTTTTTCAAATAAAATTTTATTTTTTTGAAAAGAATATACACTATTTTTAATTAAATCTATCAAGACTGTATCATCTTTAGTGACTAATTCAATTTCCCTCTTTGAATCTTTTCTATAGTAGTTTAAAATAATATTAATAGTGTATTTGTCATAAATTAAACTGTATTTAGAAAAATCTATAGAATCAATTTCTAAAGTCGAAACACTTCTCCTAAGAGAATAAACATCTGAGGGTAATCCAAAAATCCATTGGCAATAGTCAATTTCATGAATTAGATCTAGATGAACCCCTCCTCCCATTTTTGAAAACGAACTGTAAGAATCCCTATAATTTTGATCTTTTCTCCAGTTTGGCAGATATGAGCCTGAATAAATATTTATTTCATTAATTAAAGGTTTGAACTTTTCAATATATTTTTTTAAAAATAATATAGAGGGGTGAAATCTTAAATTACAAGCTACATAAGTTAGAATTTTATTATATTTTAAGAAATCTGAGATATCATTTGAATTTTTATAATTACTCATTACTGGCTTTTCTATAAAGATTGGAATTTTTAAATCTGTAAGCTTTATTATCGTTTGCTCATGAAGTTCAGTTGGATTGGAAACTATTGCAAAATCAAGTTTAATTTTCAGATCTTTTAGATCATATATATTTTTAATAAATTTTTCTTCTTTTTTATTAGACTTAGATCTTAATGCATATATTTTAAACTTAATTTCTAACTGGTTCATAGCAATTATATGCTTTCTCGCAATAGATCCTAGGCCAACTACTAAAACATTCATAGTTTAAAATTTAACTTATTATTTTTAAGTAAATATTCCATATAATCAAAATCTGCCTGATTATCAATATCAAAGCAAATATGAGGCATTGTGTAAATTAGAGATTTATTACTAATTGTAGTTTTGTGACCTACATTAAAAAAATTTCTTTTAAAAAAATAAAATGAAGCATTTAAGTCATAAACTTTTGGAGTTGACTGTCTAGTTAAAAAAGCTCCATCCTTAACCAGCCCATAATAACCATTTGATTTTTTTTCAACCATATTAAAATATGGATTTCTTTGAGATTCATTCACTGAAAAAATATTAAGTGCATCACTATCATTATTTAATAAAGATAATGCCATATCTAAATCATTAATATTTCTGAGTGGAGACGTTACATCTAAATCTAAAATAAGATCAAAGTTTTTTTTGAGTTTTTTTTCTTGATATTGTAAAACATCGTAAATAACATCTAATTTTCCAATGTTATCTTCACCTAATCTTGTTGGTCTTATATATTCTGTATTTAAACCAAAACTTTCACACAATCCCTTTATTTTTAAACTGTCTGTTGATAAAGCAATTACTGAATTGTACTTAGATGAAAATAGTTTAGCAATATCGATAGTGTATTTTATTAAAGGGATATTATTTATTTTTTTTATGTTTTTTTCCTTAAGCCCCTTAGACCCTCCCCTTGCACAAATAGTAATAAGAAAATTCATTATTAAAATCTTATATTTTTAATTTCTTTTTTAGCTTTTTCATAATCTTGATGCTGACCAATATCTACCCAGTAACATGACATTGGGTAAGAAACAACCTTCTTTTTTTTGTTAATCAATAATTCTATTAAATCAGTAGAATTAAAAAAAGAATTCTTAGGTAAATATTTTAAGATTTCTTTTTTTATCAAATAAATTCCTGCATTTGAATAATACGTGTATGTTGGTTTTTCTTTTAAACTAATAATATGTCCATTGGTAGACTCTAAAACACCATAGGGTATACTTACATTATAAGGTACAGTGGCAACAGAAATATCAGCATCTTTTTCAATAAAATCTAAAAAAAACTGCTCATAATCTAAATTAGTTATGATATCAGAATTAGTTAACAGGATATAATCATGAACAAAATTATTTACATTGGACAATGAACCAATTGTACCCATTGGTTTATCTTCTTTAATAAAATTTACATTAATATTTTTATTAATATGATTATTAACATGTTTTTCTATCAAATCTCCTAGGTAATTAACTGAAATCCATAAATTATTAATTCCAAATGAAAGCAACCTATCTATGTTGTGTTGAATAATAGGTTTTTCACCAACATTGAGTAATGGTTTTGGAATATTAGTAGTTAATGGCATTAATCTGATTCCTTTCCCTCCTGCCATTATAACTGTATCTATAGGAAGATATGATTTTAATTTTCTAAAGTTTACTACATTTATTATAACATTTTGATTATCTATAACAGGGAAAATCTTATAATTTAATTCCCTCAGAGCTATAATCTTATGTAAATCAAAATCTTCTTTTCTTATAAACTTTGGATCTTTTCTATATAAACCGTCAATGTTTCCCTCTAATTTTTTGCCTTTTAAAAAACCTCTTCTAATATCTCCATCAGTTATTGAACCCAACAACTGATTATTATTATTTATTACAAAAAGTATTGCGTCTTTAGCTAAAAAATTTAATTTTTTTAATGCATTTTTAATAGAACTATCTGATTTAATTAAGTGATCTTTATAGCTTATCATTTATCTAATATTTTAATAATTTGAAAAGATTCAGCATATTCCACTCCAATTGTTGCGCCTCTGAAAGTGGCCAGCGCTTCAATATTTCTTTTACTTCTGGGGAATGGGTGCTCTCCAAGTTCGGATTTATAAACCTCCATGATTCCTATTTTTTTAGCAAAAAAAGGACTTATATCAACAAAATAATTTGGGATAAAAACTCTTTCATGTAATTGAGGTGCAAATTCGGTTTCTGAAATACATTCATACATTAAAACTTTCTTTATAAAGGGATATCTAAATGATTTTGTACATGCTAAAACTGATTCAAAAGTATATCTATGATCAGAATGTGCATCAGAGCGGTTCATTACATATATGATTTCTGGTTTGAAATTTAAAAATATCCTTGAGATTTCAGGAATCATCTCATTCATAGAGTGAGATTGTAAACCCGTTGTTGGATAATTTAGTTCATAAACCTTAGAAAAACCTATCATTTTAGAAACTTTTTTAATCTCTTCTTTTCTTTTATTTATAGTGTCTTTTGATTGCTTTTCATCTTTTAACATAGAAGTCACAATTAACCAAGCGAGATCATCTCCATTTGATTTATGTTTTAATAATGTTCCCCCAGCACCTAAAATCTCATCATCGGGGTGTGATGAAATTATAATAACTTTTTTCATTTTATTTTATATATTTTCCAACAGATGGAATTGTTTCAAAATTATGTTTAGTCAATAATATTGCACTGTCAGATGTTTTTACTTTTATATTATCATTAATAATCTCTAAAACTTTTCCGGGCTCAAAATTATTTAAATCACAGGTTGACAATTCGACTTCCCAAACTTTGATTTCTTTGTCTCCATAAATACAGTGAGCTCCAAAATATGGTTTTGACAATCCTCTTACAAGATTACAAATTGATTCACTAGTCATCCTAAAATCAATTAATCCATCAATTTGATCTCTTTTTCTCCATGTGTTACCCAACTTATTTTGCTTTATTCTCGAATAGCTATTGGATATTAGTTTTGGTAAAAAAAATTTTAATTGATCCACGGAATTTACAATCATTTTTTCATAAAGTGAAGCTGCATCATCTTGAAAAGATATTTTAAATTCTTTTTGATCTAAAATATCCCCAGTATCAGCACCCTTGTCCATAAAAAAAAATGTGGTGCCAGATTTTTCTAAACCTAAGATCTTAGACCAAATTAAAGGATGTCTTCCTCTGTTTTCTGGTATTAAAGCGGGATGAAAACCTAATACTCCCATTGGGCATATTTGAAGAACATCTTTTTTCAATAGACTTGACCAACCAAAACAAAAAATAATGTCAGATTTTAACTTTTTTATCCAATAAATAGTTTCTTGATTATTGATGTTTTTGGTGTACAAAAAAGGGATATTATAAACCCTAGATATAGTTGATAAATCTACAAAATCACTATTAAAATCTGAATTTTTCTTTGTTATAACTCCAACAACATTAGCCTTTAAATCAATTAATTTTTCTAGCATTACTTTAGAAAAGTAAACTGAACCAATAAATATAATTTTCATTTTAAGTATTGTAAAATTTCTTCTTTAAAATATTTTTTTTTGAGGTTTCTAAAATTTTATTAACTATAATTTCAGATGAGTTGCCATTATCGTATGGGTTATCAATTAACTTTAATTTTTTTTGAAAACTTTCAGAAAGAGCAAATTCAATTGATTTAGATATTGAAGTTTCAAAAGGTTCACAGTTTAAAACACTCTTAGACTTAATTCTTCCTCTTTGCCTATCACCAATATCAATAGTGGGTTTCTTAAAACTTGGAGCTTCTATTAATCCACTTGATGAATTTCCAATCACAATATCACAATGTTTAATAGCTGATAAATAAAGTAATTGGCCCATTGATATAAACGAAATAGATCTTTTTTTGTTTTCATTAACAAATAAATCTATTAACTTAATTATTCCTCTTCCGTCGTGATCAGCATTCGGTTTTGTAAAAATAATATTTGCTTTTTTAATTTTTCGTAATGAGTCAAGTAGCTCATTAAACTGCTCATCAGCAGAATAGTTTTCAAGAGTTACTGGATGAAATGTCACTAAAAAATTTAATTTTGATAACTTAAAATTAATTTTATTTTCAAAATCCTGACGATTTAATAATTCGATTCGATTAATATTTTCAATTCCTAGTGCTCCTGAATTAAATACTTTGTTAGGTTGTTCTCCTAGCTGTATAATTCTTTTTCTATATCTTTCTGTTGATGCAAAATGTAAATGTGACATTTTGGTTATTGAATGTCGAATTGCCTCATCAATTAATCCTTCAGTGGACTCTCCTCCGTGGCAATGACAAACTGGAATCTTGGCTATCATCGCAGCAGAAACAGCAGAAAAAATTTCAAATCTATCACCTAAAACCAATATCCAGTCAGGTTTTAATTGTTCAAAATAATCAGAAAAACCAATGATGCCTAATCCAATGCTTTTAGAAATACCTACAGCAGAATCAGAAGATAACAACATTTCAACTTTGTGATCAATTACAAAACCATCTTCTTTAACTTTATCACAAGTATATCCAAATTCGGGAGAGAGATGCATTCCTGTCAAACAAACATATAATTGAATATTTGGATTTTCATCCATTAGTTTCATAGTCCAGTATAGCAAACCGTATTCTGCTCTGGTCCCTGTAATTACGCAAACTTTCATTTTAAAAATGTTTTTTATTGATTAATGTATAACTAAGTACATTTTGATTTAGTTTTTTACCAATATATGAATCTATTTTCATTGGACTAATACCATTACCAGGTCTTAAACTTATAATATCTTCAAATCTGAGAATATGTCCCTCATTAAAATTTTTTTTATAATGTAAACTCTTTCTAACTGTCTCAATATTTTTTTGTTCAGATTTACTTGGTTCTTTGATGCCATTTCCAGACATAGATTTCTGAACATTTCTAATCGATTTAACTAATTCTTTCAACTCATCGGGATTTAAAGAAGCCTTATGATCTGGGCCCTCCATGTTTTTATCTAAAGTAAAATGTTTTTCTATAATTGTTGCTCCCAAAGCAACTGCTGCAATTGATACTTCAATACCTAGAGTATGGTCTGAATAGCCAACATTTACATTGAAATTTTCCTTTATAAAATTCATAGCTTTTAAATTTACATCTTCTATTGGTGTTGGGTATTCAGTGTTACAATGAAGAATTGTAATATCTTGTTTTTTAAATCCATTAATTAAAAAAATTTCTAGAGCTTCTTCTATCTCTTTCATGTTAGCCATTCCGGTTGATATTACAATGGGAATACCTTTTGAAGTAATATGTTTTAAATATGGTTTATTAGTAATTTCTCCAGATGGAATCTTAAAAAAATCTAAATCTAAAGTATGTAAAAAATCTATTGATTCTTCATCAAATCCCGTCGATAAAAATTTTATTCCAAAAGAAGATGCATGCGCAATTAATTTTTTGTGCCAACCAAAAGGAATTTCAAGTTTTTTTAACATATTAAACTGTGAATCATCATGATCATCAATGTTTTTTGATTGATATATTGCCTTAGTTGCTGATTTGCTGACAATATTTTGAGCTTTAAATGTTTGAAATTTTACATAATCAGCACCAGAAAAAGCAGCTTCTTCAATTAATTTTTTAGCTAATTCTAGTTCTCCATTGTGATTTACTCCAGCTTCTGCAATTATAATTACATCTTTATTCACAGTACAATAATTTAAGTTATAGGTAAAATGTTTTCATATAAATTATTATTTGAAAGCAAATTATTTAAATAGGTGCTATGCATATTAGCAGATTCTACTAATTTTGGTAGTGAACAGTCTCCTGTTTGAATTATTTTTGTGATAATTTTTTGAGTAATTTCACTTTGCATTTCAATTTTTCCTTGAATTTGTAATCCATCGGATCTTAAAGCTTTTCCATTAATTTCACTGATTTTCCATGAATAGTTTTTTTCATAAATATTAATAAATAAAGGAGAATCGTCATTTTTACAATCAATATTTAAAGTTGAACCATTTTCAAATTCGCAACTAATGAAACCGTAAGTTTCATAGAAACCCTTTCTTTTACTTTCAAACCAATTAGAGTCTAAATTTGAAGAATCAATTCTAGTTAATTTTTTTGTTGTTATCCACGACGCTAAGTCAATAAAATGAATAGCATTTGAAAGTAAACCCCATTTACCTCCTTTAATTTCAATTTTAATTTTATTAGTAACGTTTATTTTGGACTTAATAATATTATACCAACTCATTTCTCTTCTTGGTTTATTAACCCATGAACCTTTAGATTTATAGATTAAAGATTCCATTTTTTTTATTTGAGATTCATTTTGAGCTAGAACTTTTTCTAAAATCCAATAATTTACATTGGTATTTTTATTTATACTTATAACATTATCTAGTCTGACAGAAGAAAGACTAGAAACAATAGCAAAATCAATTTTCTTTGGAATTAAATTAAAATTTTTAATAAAAAAAATTTTCTTAAAAAACCTATTTTTTTTTACATCATTCCACCTTTCCTTTGCTCTTTCTATTGATTTTTCAGAAATATCAAAAACATAAACATTATAATTATATCTTAGTTTTGAAATTCCTTGCAAGTATCTTGATCCTAATTGACCTGCTCCACATATCAAAATATCATATTTCATAAATATTTTTAATTAGTTTCATTGTTTTTAATCCTTCCTCAAGAGAAGGTAAATTGTGCTGTTTTTTTCTCACAGCTTTAATAGCTTGATAAGCCTGCATTCTAAGACCTGGCTTATAATTTTTATCCCATTCTGAAACATCAATTTCATTAATAATTCTTGAATTTTTTTCTTGAAAAAAACCTTTTTCTAATGGCCGTATTTCGTATCTTCTTTCTAGAGAAGATATTGAAACAGACCAAGGGCCAGGCCCATTCCATATACATTGATAAATTCCAATATCACCTGATGAATATTGAATTTTTGATAAAACATAAAATAATTTATTACTCCATGGTATAGTATTGTCTACACTTATAACTTCACCTCTGCAAAAAACAGATAAATAATCAATTAAATGGATTGAGTTTGCATACATCCAGTTTTTTAATACCAATTTAGGATGATTTGCTTTTTGCGCAAGTAATAGATCTTCCTGATCCTGAATTTGAACAATTCTTACACCATCAATATTTTCAAAATCATTATAAGCGACTGTAGTTGAGTTGTAATGTCTTCTATTTAAAGCTACAAATGAATTAGCTTCTTGTTTTTTTTGTTCTAATAATATTTCTTTAGCTTCAGAATAATTATACCCAACTGGTTTCTCTATTAAACTCATCCATGGATATTTAAAAACTTCAAAACAAATAATTTTATTCATTAAAATAGGAACACAAACTATGACCAGATCAGCTTTAGTTTTGTTATATAATTCTTCGACAGAATCACAAACATATTTAATATTAAATAACTTGGACAAAGATTCTGACCTAATTCTTGTTCTTGAAAAAATACCTGTAAGCTCAACATTTTTTTCATCATAAAAACATTTAATATGTTCTGTAGTCATATTACCAGCACCAATAAAAGCAATTTTTATTTTTCTCATATTTTTTGAATTATTTCCATATCTTTTTTTATGATATTCCATGGGTGTGATTTTGTTTTACAAATCATCAAATTAAGATTTATATCATTATAAAAATCATTTTGTTTATTTAAAGTTTTCTCTATTCTTGAAATTATACTTTCAACATCATTGAAGACAAGTTCTGGAAAATTCCTATAATATAAGTATTTGAACTTTTCAGGCTCAGGATCAAAACATAATGCAACTTTATCAAAAAAAACAGCTTCAGCTAATAATGTTGAAGACTCACTAAAAACATACTTACAGTCAGAAATCAAATCATATACGTCATCAACGTTTTCTTTTATATTTTTTTTTCTTTTCAATAGTTTTTGATATTTCTTACTAAAATCTCCACTTTGAGTTCTGTGCTTTGCTTTAGTTGAAATCCAAAAAATTAAACCAGGAAAATTTTCAGCCAGTTTTATAATACATTCAAAGATAGAGTCTTGATGAAAGCTTGGGGCTACAATTATAGCAACATTTTTACCATTACTTTTATCTATTTTTTTATGTTGTTTTGGATTAGAAAATAATGAACCAATGCCTTTAACAATCATCTTTTTTGGCCAATATTTTTTATAAGTGTTATGATACTGATAAGTGCCATGCATATAGTAATAGTCAAAATCTATTTGACGAAGCTGAAATGCTAAAGAATTTATAGATTCAATTCCATGATTACAACCCATGGAAACACCTCCATGTTTTCTAAGTTCTTGACTTCGAATAATATGTTGGTAATTATAATCATCTCTTCCCCAAAAAAATTTACATTTATACTTATTAAAGAAAGCTTTGTATTTTATTTTCTTATATGGCAAAAAGCAAATTTGTCTATAATAATCTGGTGGAAGATTTAAATTGTCAATAAAAAGAATAAATGAGTCCCTGACAAAAGTGAAAAAATATTTTATACCTAAATAAATACTAAAAGTTCCGTCATCATCACAAACTACCTTATAATTTTTTATATAATGTGCAAAATTAACTTTAGTAAATTTATCCCTTACAACTACCAATGTTTTTTCCTTTTTAGGATTGATAAAATCCCAAAATTTCATATCTCTTGGTCCACCATTATAATCTACTGCAAATCTATATTTTTCAGATTTGTCTAAAATTCTTATCCTTAAACAAATCCAAAATAAGAAATGTAACCATGAAATTAAAAATAGAAAAAAATTTAAAAAATATTTAGTAAAATATTCATAATAATTTACTTTAATTCTAATCCCGTATCTAAAAAAATAAAAGGATCTATATAAATAATCTAAACGAGGAACAGAAATTTTTTTTGAGAGATAATAAAGGTCAATACATCTCTCATATAAATTATATGATCTGTTTGAAACAATATGCCTAAAAGCATTTCCATAATAACCATCTTGTTTCATATTAAAACTAATATTCAACCAATTCTCTGAAACAGCGAAAACATCGCTCAAACGCTTACAATCACCTGTATCAAAATATGGTAATTCACTTGATTTATCATAGATTGTTTCAATATATTTTTTTTTATGAAGATCCTCAACTATTTTATTAAGATAGCTGCCATGATTAAATATATATGAGTAAGTATGTAAAACACAATATTTTTTTTTTAACAAAAAAATATTCAATATGAATTTTAAAAAGTTTAGTTCAGTTAAAAAAATTCCCTCAATTTCTCTTTGCATTTATTTAATTAAATCAGATTTTAAAAGTGAAAAGATAGTTGCATCCCACTTTTCATTTGTTTTATTGTCGAGATAAAATTCTCTTAAAACACCTTCTTTTTTAAAACCATATTTAGAAACTGAATTTATAGAACCCATATTTGATGCAGCTGTTTTTATAAAAAGTCTATTGGTATTTTTTAAATTAAAAAACCATTTAACAACTAAATTTAAACTTTCTGAAAAAAAACCCACTCCCCAAAAATTTGGAGAAAGACCATAAGTTAATTCAGCAGAACCCTTTCTCCAATTTATATCGTGAAGTCCTATAGTTCCTATAACTTTATCTTTTTCTGCGTAGTAAATCATCCAATAATGACAATCAATTTCATTTGATCTTGAACATATTTTATTAAAAAACAATTTTGTTTCATCTATATTTTTAAAACAATCATATTCTAAATATTTATAAAATATTGGAATTGTTGAATATTCATGAATATCATTGATATAATTTGAATTAAGTTTTATTAGATTTATTCTTTTTCCAAAAAGTTCTTCAAATCGAATTTCCATATTATTTACCATGAAGTTCTTCCTCCGTCTATGTTAATTATTGAACCTGTCATATAGCTAGAAGCTTCACTCAATAAAAAAAGAATCACACCCTGATACTCGGATTTTTTAGCCATTCTTCCCATTGGTATTCTTTTACATAACTCTTGAATAAAAGAGGGATCCTGTTCAGTTTCTATGCCTCCTGGACAAATAGCATTACACCTAACATTTTCTTTAAGCCAATATGTAGATAAATATTTAGTTAAACCTATTAATCCACTTTTTATAACAGAGTACGTTACTGGTTTGACAGGCTGTAAATCATCCTTCAATCCGTTTTTTCTATAGAGTCTTTGATCTGGTGCAATTACACCCAAATCTGAGGAAACATTAATTATGCTTCCTCCCTGATTAGAAATTGCTTTACCGTAATGTTTAGAACATAAAAATGCTCCCTTTAAACCAACAGATATATCATTTTCCCAACTCGAGGTTGAAAAATTTTCTAATCTGGAAAAATTCTTGTTATTACTAATTTCCATTTTAGGATTATTGGCTGCATTATTAATTAAACCATCAATCTTTCTATACTTTTTTAAAATAACTTTACAATTTTTTTTAACTTCTTTTTCGTTTGTTATATCTACCTTATATCCATTTGATTCAATTTTATAATCAAGGTTAATTTTATTAACTATTGATTCTAAAGAAAAAGAATTTATATCCAGTAGTATTGGAATGCCTCCAGCCATAGCAATTGCCTTGACATGTTGTCTTCCCAAAAGTCCGGCGGCTCCAGTGACAACAATAACTTTACCTTTTAAAGAAAATAATTTATTCATTTTTAATTGTTTCAATTTTATTTCTTCGCATTGATTTTTTTGCTGATTCTACAATTTTCAAACTAAATTCTGCAGAATTTAATGAATTTATTGTCTGTTTATTATCCCATGAATTAATAAACCTTTTAGCTTGCATAAAAAACATATCATCATTTGTTAAATCATTTTTATAAACTTTTTTACTATCAGAGTTAACTTTATAAATAAGCTCATTATTATTGTCGTTCCATGATATACTTCCTTTTTCCCCAGTAATACAAAAATTTCTCTGAGTATCTGAATGTAAAAAACATAAATTTAACTGAACAGAAAATAAATCATAGTTTAAAATTAGATTCACAGTATCTTCAACATCTAAATTATATGGTGAATAATTTCCTCCAATTGCAAACAAACTATTTGGAATGCCAAAAAACCAATAAATAAAATCTATCTCGTGAATTTCAGTCAATAGAACTCCTCCTCCAAGATTTTTGTTAACCGCATATAAAGACTTCCAATCTTCATATTTATGCCATTGTCTTAAGTCTGAATAAATATTAAAATTGACAAATAATATTTTGCCAATTGAAGAATTTTCTAATAATTCTTTAGTTTTTAATATCAATGGATTAAATCTTCTTTGAAATGAAATATGAAAATTTAAGTTTCTTTTAATGATCTCATTTTTAAAAAAACCAAATTTTTTACTGTTTTCAGCCCAGGGTTTCTCTACAAAGATATCACTATTGTTATCTATTGCTTTAAACATAGGAACTTTATGTAACGCAGTAGGGGTTGAAATTACAGTTAAATCTGGTTTAATTTCAAAAGCTTCATCAATATTATTAAAAACTTTTAATCCATATTCACTTTCTAAGTCTTTATTAATGTTTACTGTAAAATCAGAATTTAAAAAAGGAGTTTTTTTTGTCTTTCTAAAAGCATAATATTTTGAGTTAGTTTTAAATAAACTACGAAAAACTCTCAAATGTCTTTGTCCAGCTCCTCCCAATCCAATAAACAAAATTTTCTTGTACTTCATTTTGAATTAAAATTTTCAGTATAAAAGAAATCTACAAGATTCATATTAAACTTTGCGGTATTGATGGGATCATTTCCTCTGTATGTTTCAAAAGTATATGATTTTTGATATTTAATTTTTTTTAAAGCTTTAAAAACCAAATTAAAATCAACTAAACCAGTACTTAATAATACATTTTCGTTTGTTTTATCCTTGTCTTTAATGTGAACATGTTCAATATTGTTTCCCAAAAGAACTATATCATTGTACAAGTCATGCCCAAAAGCAATTCTATTTCCAGTATCAAAAACTACTTTAATGTTTTTGTTTTTTAATTTATTTAAAATAAATTTTAAATCTTTAGCATTCAAAATAGTCTCTAAACACAAGACCATTCCATATTTTTCACAAGCATTAGCAATAGTTATAATTGGACTAATAAAATCAGAATAATTCCTCATGTTTAGTTCAGACATTTCAAATAATGGTAAAACATATTTATTACAGTTTAGTTTAGCTCCTCTTTTTATTAAATTTAAATTTTGATCTAAAACTTTTGGGTTACTTACTAAACTAAAGTCAACTACATGATCATTGCAAAGTGTGTGAATATTTACAGACGTTTTTTTTGAAATTTTTAATAATTTATCAATGCCGGAATCTGTCCATATTGGATTTTTTTCATTATGAACTCTTTCAGCAATTAGTTCTATATTTTCTATACCTAATTCAGAGGCTATATAAAATTCTTTCTCCCAATCATCTTGAGGGAACCATTGTAATTTTCCAGGTGGAGATTTAATTAATCTTCCTTGTACAATTCCTAAATTTTTCATTTTCTTCCAATTTTATCAATCAATGTTTTTAAAATTTTAGCCTGTTTAACACATTCATTAACATCCCTATAATTAGTTTTGAACGCCATAACGCTTTGTTGCAATTCTTCAGATATTGGACATAAACCTTTCCCCAATATTTTCTTTCCAAATTTTTTGTTAATCAGTGCTGGCTCCAGGTACGGTATTGCTACATTTCCGTAAAACCCATCACCTCCATCAGCTTTATATTGATTATAGAATTCTTTCCAAGAAATTCCTTTTACTAAATCTCCTTTATACAAAACTGCAAAAGTATAGTAAGAATGTTCGTATAATTTTTTATCATATTTCTGTGGTATTAACCATGAGCAATCTTTAATTGCATCAATAAAGAATTTTGCATTATCTTTTCTTCTTTTTACTAATGATTTAGATCTTTCTAACTGTGCTATTCCAACAGCGGCAGAAATAGAGTTCATTCTATAATTTAAACCAATGGTATCGAACCTAAAATAATTAGGATCTTGAAATGTAGATTTAGCAAGATGTGTTCTGCCCGCTGATGCTGTCATATGTTTATAACCAATTCCTGCAAATTTTCTTGCAAGAGTTGCTAACTTTTCATTGTTTGTTACAATCATACCACCCTCAGATCCAGATGTAAGATGCTTTTTATTTTCAAAACTATAAACTCCAATGTCTGCATTGGATCCAGAAAATTTACCTTTATAATAACCATAAAATGTTTCGGCTGAATCATCAATAACAATTAAATTATGTTTTTTTGCAATTTTCATAATAGGATCCATGTCTACAGGAAGACCAAACCATGAAACAGTCAAAATAGCCTTAGTTTTTTTTGTAATTTTTAACTCTATTAAACTTGGATCAATATTCCAACTAGATTTTTTAGAATCTACAAAAACAGGAATTCCTCCCAAATGAATTGTTGCATAAGCATCCATTATAACTGTAAGAGATGGTTGAATTACTTCATCTCCATCAGAGATGCCAGCTGCAAATAAAGCAGCATGTAGTCCAGATGTCCCTGAATTAACCGCAATTGCATATTTTGAACCAACTATTTGAGCAAAAGATTCTTCGAATTCAAGTAGCCAATCTATTGACTTGTGATCACTATTTTGACTATCTAAGTACTTTAGAACATTGTCTAATTCATTTCCGTTAAACTTACCGCTTTTACTTTTTATACTTTTAATAATTTTATTATAATCCATTTTATATTTTTTTATCAATTTGAGCTTTTTTCCACTCACTATTTCTAAACCAATTTATCTTGTGTAAATCTGGATTATTTAAGAATAAAGTATTGATTTCGTTTCTTGTTGCTAGATTCCCCACAAGACGTCTTAAAGATTCTAAAAGCCAGTAATCTTCTTTATAATCTAAAGTCAATCTTAATTTTAATTTACTTTTCGAAATAGAAGGCAATATTTTTTTCTTCAAATCAGTTATTTTTTCTAAATAAAACCACATCATTTCAGTATCAGTTTCAGGATTTAAACCTTTTAATGATCTAATTATTGCATTAGTTTTAAGTGAGTATCCTACACTAGCATCCCCAGCTGAAGATTCTTTAGTAGGACTAACTACGTCTAATTTTTCAGACAATAAGAGCTCATAAGACCTCTTCATCTCATTTCCATCAAAAAAAGGGTCATCGGCATCAACAGAATGAAACGCATCCAAATTAAAGTATTTAGCACAATCAGCCCATCTTTGTAATTTATTGTTCAGTGATCCTCTAAAAAACTTTACTCTTTCTTTAATAGCTGTTTTTTCAAGTAAATCATCACTTGGGTCTGTACTAGTGCAAATAATTGGATCAATATTATAATGTTGTGCTCTTCTAATTATATGCTCTATTACATTACACTCTTTACCAAAAGGCAGAAAACATTTTGATGGTAATCGTGAAGAGCTTGATCTTACTGTAATGAAGCCTGGAATTTTCATAATCAACTATTTTTGAAAATTTTTTCTTCTACTAGTCCACAAACGATATGACCTATTAATATATGACATTCTTGAACTCTTTCTGTTCTTAAAGAGGGAACTATAATACACTCAGAAATTGATTTCGCCTTTCCCCCTTCATTCCCAGTTAAGACTATAGTTTTTATGCCAATTTTTTTTGCTTCTTCAATTGCCAAAATAATATTCAAACTATTTCCGCTGGTAGTTATTGGAATAAATATATCTCTTTCGCTTCCTAATGCAATTAACTCTCTTTTGAAAACATTATCATAACCATAATCATTTCCAATGGCACTCATAGTAGAACTATTAGTCCCTAAAGCAACGGATGCAAGCGGGCTTCGGTCAAATCTTAATCTAGATACAAATTCTGCAGTTAGGTGTTGAGAGTCAGCAAAAGAGCCGCCATTTCCAGCAAAAATGATTTTTCCTCCATTTTTAATTGACTCTAAACATAAATTAGCTAATTCTTCTATTTGATTTATTAATTTTTTATCATTTAATAAATTTTCTTTAACGAAAATAGATTCTTTTATTTCTTCTTTTATATTCATTTATAAAGTGTTTTCAAGTTTCTCTAATGCTATCCAAAAACCTTCCCCTCCATTTTTATGGCCTTGCCAAATTTCAGGGATAAATGATGCATTTGGACAACCTTTATTTAATATTTTTCCTAATTTATTAAAATCAATATTACCTTCTCCAATTTGAAGACCTTCACCATTTACTCCCTTAGCATCTCCATAGTGAATATGAGCAGAGAAAGGAGCTATTTTTTTCACAAATTCATAAAAATCTAAGTTAAAATGTGTACAAGTCAAGTGTGTATGTGAAACATCAAAACACATTCTTAAATTCAATTTTGTACACCATTTAATAATTTCGTCAACATGAACAAAAATATTTTGATAACGTTGACCTCCAAAATGCCAAGGAAATGGAGCCATGGTTTGAGGAATTAGTTCAACGCCATCTAAATTAAGTTCATTTAAACTTTGCGCAAAACGCTGATAATATTCATTAATTATTTCTTTATCTAAATTCTTGTCCATAGTAAATCCTCCTACATTAGCTACAATCATAGGTCTCAAAGTTTTAGGAAAGTATTTTTTTAAAGAATTAGTTATATCAATAACTCTTTGAGTTTCTAAAATTGATTTTTTTCTATAGTTATTTTCAGGAGATGCTAAATCCATTAAATGGCTATTAGAAAAAAGTTCAGGAGCATGAACTACAAAATCACAATCTTCTACCCTAAAAAGATAATCATCTGGATCTACTTCCATATCAGAATATGATAAATGAAATTCGAATAAATCAGGCTTAATCATTGAATAATATTCTTTAAAATCATGATATCTTACAGGAACTCCCCATGGATGTTTAAACTTATAATTTCGGGGCATTACCTTGCTTTCGTTAATGTCTGATTGAAAGAAAAAATCTTCCTCATTCATGTCTCTTGTTAATTTCTTTCCTAATAATAAATCAAGTTTTTGAGGTGACAATCCCTGGCCTGGACTTAATGTTTTAATATCGGATGAATTCAATGTCTTTCCATTTTTTAAATCCTTTGAAGCTACTAAACTTTTAGCTAAATTTTCTCTATTAATTAATTCTCCTTGACTAAAATTTCTTTCAATTTTACTTTCTCCTAAAGATTTTTCAATTTCTCTGATTCCCTTTATTAAAGTTTTAAATTCATTGATTTCTAAACTTGCAGCATGATCAGGGCCTTCCATTAATCTATCAGTAGTTAGGTGTCTTTCAATTACAGTTGCTCCTAAAGCAACTGCTGCAAGAGACACGGCTGTTCCTCTTTCATGTCCAGAATATCCAACATAAGGATGAATAGATCTCAAAGTCTTCATCCATAATAGGTTTATATCTTGAAATGGGGCTGGATAAGTACTATTACAATGAAGTAATATGAAAAAGGCATTTCTTTTATTTAAAAAATCAACTGTGCACTTAATCTCATCATTTGAGCTCATCCCAGTTGATAAAATTAATGGTTTTTTAGTTTTTATTAACGAATCAATTAAAGGAAGATTTATTAAATCAGCTGAGGCAACTTTATAAGCCTGTACCTGAAAAGTTTCTAAAACTTTAACACTTTCCAAATCCCAAGGTGTGCACATATAAATTATACCTTTTAATTTACAATATTTTGAAAGCTCTTTGTGTTCCTCAGTTGACAATTCAAATTTATTTAATAAATCAATCACGTATTCTGTTCCTAAATCTTCACCAGATTTAACTAAACTTCTTTTTCTATAAACTTTGTCTAGTTTTCTCATTTGAAATTTTGCACAATCTGCACCCATATCAATTGCTAAATCAACCATTTTTTTAGCTAAATCGATACTACCATTGTGATTGTTTCCTATTTCCGCGATTATAAAAGTTTGATTTGAGTCTTTTAAAATATTTATAAGATTTGATTTCAATTTTCTTTTTTTAAATTAATTTCTAACTGTCCATGATTGAAGGCCATTTGTTTCAAAAATAAATGGTGTATATATTAAATTTTCTTTTTTAATCCATTTCATTACTTTATGTCTATCAAATGGGTTTGTGTAAAACAAAAAGTATCCACCTCCACCAGCTCCTAACAATTTTCCTCCAACTACTCCATTATCGACTGCTTTTGAATATATTTCATCTAACCTTTCATTACTAATTTTTGAGCTAAGAGATCGTTTTATTTTCCAAGTCTCGTTTAAACATTCGCCAAGTTTGTGCAATTTTCCTTTTAATAAATAATCTCTCATTTTATATGTTAATTCAACATTTTTCTTGATTTTATCTTTTGTTTTAATTGTTTTAGTTTGTTCAGCTTGATCTTCATGAATATTTCCTGAATCATGGTTTCCGCCTGTGTAACACAAGATTAGACTTTGTTCTAATTCTAAAAGTGAGTTTTTTGGCATTCTAATTGGATGAATAATATTTTGATTTTTATTAAACTCCATAAAATTAAATCCACCAAAAACAGTAGCATATTGATCTTGCCATCCGCCAGAAATTTGTAATTGAATGCGTTCCGCTTGAAAAGCTATTTCAGCAATTTCATATAAATTCCATTTATCATTTCTGAGTTGATTAAAACACCCTATTATTGCAGAAGAAACTACAGCTGAACCACCAAGTCCAGAATTCATTGGAAAGTCTGAGCGAATATACAAATCAAAACCAAAAGAAGGATTAACAGCAGAAATAACCGAATTTATTAAAGAAAATGATTTGCTTTCAGCTAATTTTAGATTAGCTAAACTATCATACTCAACAGAATCATTTAAATCCAATGAAAAAATTCTAATTTTTTTGTCTCTATTTAAATTTAAAGTTGCGTGAGAAAAAAGTGAAATTGTTGAATTTATTACTGCGCCCCCATACTCACTGAAATATTTTGAAACATCAGATCCACCTCCTCCAAAACTTATTCTAACAGGTGATTTTGATCTGTAAAAGGTATTAGATTCTCTTTTTAAAGGGAAACTATCTTTACTGAGAATAGAAATTAATTTTTTATCATGATCCAGCACTGGAATAAATTTAATACTACTGTCTAATTTTTTTAGTAATATTTCATTTGGAGTGTTTTTTGAACCATAAAAAAAAATTTTTATTTCCTACTTTATCAATTAAATCATTCAAAGTAACTCCTTTCAATAATCCTGATCTAATATCTCCATCTGTTGCAACTGCTAATATTTGGTTTTTTGAATTCTCAATAAGCACAAAACCTTCTTTATTAAATTCGATTTGCTTTAATGCATCTTTTATTGTAGAATTTCTTGAAATTATGTATTTATCTTTACTCATCTTAAATCAATTTTTTAAACATTTTTATAAATCGATAATAATCATCGGGTACTCCTATATCAATAAATGTTGTTTTCAACTCTAATCCTACTAACAAGTTTTTTTTTACCAAATTGGGAAATATTTGATTTTCTAAAGAAAAAACATCAGAACTTAAATTAAAAAAATTGGGATTTAAAATAGCTAATCCTGCATTTATTAACCCTTTAGACTTGAAATTTGTTTTTTCTTTAAATAACATAATCTTGTTGTTTCTTAAAATTACAGAACCATAACGTTGAGAATCTTCGACCTCAACAATTAATATAGAGGGGGATTTTTTCTTAATCAACTGTTTTACTCCTGACCCTAACCATGTGTCTGCATTTGCTACTAAAAAATTTTCTTTAATACTCAATTCATTTATACAATACTTTATTGCTCCACCAGTTCCCAATGGTTTAGGCTCTATAATACATTTTAAAGAACAATTTTTTAAAATCCCTGATTTTTCACTTTCCAAAAATGAAATAATCATATCAGCTTGAAAATATAATAGAAAAACGAAATCTCTTACACCCTGTTTTTTCCAATTTTTTATTTGATAATAAAGAAAAGGAATATCATTAATGGGGGCTAAGGCTTTAGGCAGTTCTTTAACAACTGATTTTAATCTTGTTCCAAATCCTCCGGCTAATACTAGTAATTTCAATAGTCTAAATTTATTTTATGTAATTTGATTTGAATATAAATTGTCAATAATTTTTCCATTTTCAAGTTTAAATATTTTATCACAATTTTTCAAAGTTGTAAGTCTGTGAGCAACAATTAAAATTGTTTTTTTGCCTTTAAGAACTGAAATAGATTCCATAACACCCTTTTCAGTATCAGAATCTAAAGCACTTGTGGCTTCATCTAATACCAACACTTTAGGATCGTGATATAGTGCTCTAGCAATTCCTATTCTCTGTCTTTGTCCACCAGAAAGTCTAACGCCTCTCTCTCCAACAAATGTATTTAGCCCATCATCACTTGATTTTATTAAGTCATCTAATTGTGCTGATTTTAAAGATCTTAATACAGCTTTATCATCAATTTTATTTTCACTTATTCCAAAAGCTATATTATTTTTTAAACTGTCATCAGATAAATATATTGATTGGGGAACATAGCCAATATTATTTTGCCATCCTCTAATGTTCTTTTTAATGTTTTGACCATCTACTATGATTTCTCCTTTTTCTGGATTTATAAGGCCTAAAATTAAATCGATTAATGTACTTTTTCCAGAACCACTTTCCCCCATAAAACCAATAGTTTCACCAAAATTGATATTTATATTTATATTTTCTAATGAATATTTATGTGTGTCTTGATATTTAAAGTTTAAATTATTTAAAACAATATTATTATTAAAATTAAAATCTTTTGTTTTTTGATTTAATTTTTCTTTTGACTTGAGTTTAAATTCATCATACAAAACATTTACTACAGGAACAGTTAATTTAACATTTTGAATAGCCCCCATAATTCTATTAAAACCAGGTATCATTTTAAAAGCACCTGCAGCAAATATTACTAAAGTGGGCAAAAGAGCTTCTATAGATCTGCCTTGCAAAACCATAACAATGACCAAAATAGATAATCCTATAATTCCTAATATTTCTAAATACATTCTTGGAACCTGAAGTAATGTTAATTGCAATGAATTAATTTTAGCCCATCTATTATTATTTAAAGAATACTTATAAATAAAACTATCTTCTCTTCCAAGCAATTTAATATCCTTGACGCCACCAAGACCTTCTAAAAGCACTTGATTTATTTTTTTACTTAAAACTTGTCTTTTTTCTGCCCATTTAATTAAATACCCTTGTGTCAAAGCATTAAAAATAATGATTGAGATTACTAAAACTAACATTACAGTTAACGTTCCATAGGGTTCTATAAACAAGAGCATTGCAATAACACCAATTATTAAAGATAATTCTGTTGATAATAAAATTAAAGCTTGAGCAGCTCTATTAAATAAAATTATTTCAGTTTGAACATTTCTTATTAATTCAGCTGAGTTTCTTAATAAGTGAAATTCATAATATTGTCTAAGATAAATTTCATACAATTTTGCAGTAAGTTCTGATTGCAAATTTGAAGTAAATTTACTTTGCTCCCAAGCCAAAAAAATTAAAAAAATTCCTTTTAAAAAGTAAACTAAAACTAAAAATAACATTCCCCAAATTATTAATTGATCTTGTTGAGGATTTCCTAAATAATCTAAAAATGGAGAAATAAAAGGGTAATCTTCTTCAATATTTGCATTTAACATCAATGTTAAGGCAGGAATAAGTAACCCTAAACCTAACATTTCAAATGCCATTCCAATCAATAAAAGAAAAAATAAATAAATAAGTTTATTTTTCTTTGATTTTGGAAGAATATAAAATAATTTCCCAAAAAAATTCATTGCAATTTAAGATTTAAAAATAATTGGAAACATTTTGGGTTTAACGAATATAATAACATTAAATAACTTTCATTTATATAATTAAATTGAGTAGATAATAAAAAAAATTTTTGCTTAAAAACTTTTATTTTATTAGTTTAAAAATTGAATTAATTGTTTAAAATTTCTAAAAACTTGTATTTCATCTTGATTATACTTTTTTATTTTTTTCACTAAATCAAATTCTCCAGTATTTAATCCTAAACCAATACAATTTAAATTAATTGCTGTTTCCATGTCAGATAGAGAATCACCGACATAATAAAGTTTGCTTTTATCTATTGAATAATTTTTTGCAATCTCTATTCCAAATTTGGAAGAGGGTTTTCTGTAAGAATCTTTATTGGGAGGAAAATCATCTGCTATACAAATTTTTTCAAATAAATCATTTCCCAAACCAATAAGTTCAAGCATTTTATTATTACATTTTATTACATCTTCTATTTTAAAATACCCTCTTGAAACACCAGACTGATTAGTATGTAAAAAAAGCTTATGTCCAAATTCTTTTAATTTTTTTAATCCCTCTGAAACATACGGCAAAAGTTCAACTTCTTCAGGTTCAAACAAATAAGGTTTGTGCTTTATTAAGGTGCCATCCCTATCAAAAACAATAAACTTAACTGCCATTTTTTTTAGTATCGATAATATCCTGGTTTATAAGGACCTTCTACTTTAACTCCAATGTAGTCAGCCTGTTCTTTATTTAAAACTTCTAATTCAACACCAAGCCTATTTAAATGTAGTTTGGCAACTTTTTCATCTAGATGCTTTGGAAGCATATAAACTTTATTTTCATAAGAATCTGTATTTAACCACAATTCTAATTGGGCTAAAGTTTGGTTTGTAAAAGAATTACTCATTACAAAACTAGGATGCCCAGTTGCACAACCTAAATTAACCAATCTACCCTCGGCAAGAATAATTATATCTTTTCCATCAATATTATATAAATCAACTTGAGGTTTAATTTCATTTTTAGTATGTCCATAGTTCTCATTGAGCCACGACATATCTATTTCATTATCAAAATGACCAATATTACAGACTATTGTTTTATCCTTCATTAATCTAAAATGATCTTCAGTCAAGATGTCTTTATTCCCTGTAGCAGTAACAATTATATCAGTATTTTGAATTACTGTCTTCATTTTTTTAACTTCATATCCATCCATTGAAGCTTGCAATGCACAAATAGGATCAATTTCAACAACAGTAACTATTGCTCCAGCTCCGCTAAATGAAGCTACAGACCCCTTCCCAACATCACCATAACCCACAACTATTACTCTTTTCCCAGCCATCATTACATCCGTAGCTCTTCTAACAGCATCAACAGCACTTTCTTTGCAACCATACTTATTATCAAATTTTGATTTAGTAACGGAGTCGTTAACATTAATTGCAGGTAATGGGAGGGTTCCATTCTTTACCCTTTCATATAATCTATGAACTCCAGTAGTTGTTTCTTCAGAAATACCCTTTATTTCCTTTACTAATTCTGGATAATGATCAAGCACTAAATTTGTTAAATCTCCTCCATCATCTAAAATCATATTTAAAGGTTTACTCTCTTCTCCAAAAAAAAGTGTTTGTTCAATGCACCATTCAAATTCTTCTTCATTCATACCTTTCCAAGCATAAACAGGAATTCCTGCTGCTGCAATCGCTGCAGCTGCATGATCCTGTGTAGAAAATATATTACAAGAACTCCATGTGACATCCGCTCCTAATTCAACTAATGTTTCTATTAGAACTGCCGTTTGGATAGTCATATGGAGACAACCTGCAATCCTAGCTCCTTTTAATGGTTTTGTTTGACCATATTCTTTTCTTAATGACATTAAACCTGGCATTTCAGCTTCTGCTAAACTAATCTCTTTTCTTCCCCATTCTGCCAATGAAATATCTTTTACTTTAAAAGGAATATATTTTGATTTCCTCACAGTATTTGTTGCTTTAATCATAATTTTATAGTTTGAATTCTTGTTTTATTTGATCTAAATAATCTAATTTTTCCCAAGTAAAAAGTTCTACTTTCATAGTTTTTGAATCTCCGTTAGGAGAATGAAAAGTCTTTGAAACTATTTCTGGCTTTCTTCCCATGTGACCATATGCAGCAGTTTCAGTATAAATTGGATTTCTTAATTTCAATCTTTGTTCAATGAAATAAGGTCTCATATCAAAAATTTTCTCAACAATTTTTGAAATTTCTGCGTCTGAAAACCTAACTTTAGATGTACCATATGTATTAATATAAATCCCCATAGGTTTTGAAACTCCTATAGCATAACTAACCTGTACTAAACATTCATCTGCAACTCCAGCAGCAATTAAATTTTTTGCAATATGCCTAGTAGCATATGCTGCACTTCTATCTACTTTACTGGGATCTTTTCCTGAAAAGGCTCCCCCACCATGAGCTCCTTTTCCGCCATAAGTATCCACAATTATTTTTCTTCCTGTTAATCCTGAATCGCCATGCGGCCCACCTATTACAAATTTACCTGTAGGATTAATATAATATTCAATTTCATCATTAAAAAAACTATTTAATGAAGGATATTTTTTTAAAATTCTTGGAATTAAAATTGAAATCATATCAGATTTTATTTTAGAAAGCATTTTGCCCTCAGAATCAAAATCATCATGTTGAGTAGAAATGACTATAGCAACTATTTTTTCAGGCTTATTTTTATCAGAATATTGAAGAGTTACTTGAGATTTTGAATCTGGTCTTAAATAAGTTATCTCTTCATTCTCTCTCCTAAGCTCTGCTAATTCTAAAAGAATTTTGTGTGATAAATCTAAAGATAAAGGCATAAAATTTTTTGTTTCATTACAGGCATATCCAAACATCATTCCTTGATCTCCAGCACCTTGATCTTCTAGATTCTTTCTTTCAACACCTTGATTAATGTCAGAGGATTGTTCATGAATAGCAGAAAAAATACCACAAGAATTGGCATCAAACATATATTCACTTTTATTATATCCAATTTTATTAATAACATCCCTTGCAATAGATTGAACATCTAAGTAAATATTCGATTTGACTTCACCAGCCAAAACTACTTGACCAGTTGTTACAAGTGTTTCACAAGCTACTTTTGAATTTGGATCAAAAGCCAAAAAATTATCAATAAGTGCATCGCTAATTTGATCAGCAATTTTGTCTGGATGTCCTTCACTAACTGATTCAGATGTAAATAAATAACTCATTTTAAAATGTTTAAATTATAGCTCTTCCTTTTAAAATGTTTAAATTATAGCTCTTCCTTTCATTTTTTCCCAATCTTTATTTTTTCTAACATTATTGTTTGTTTTCATTGTCGATTTTAAAACATTATTGGTTGTTTTTAATTTCTCGCTCAATTTAATGATTGCAGATAAATCTTTAGGGAAACAATGTCCCCCAAAACCAAAATCACCATCAGGGCCCGGTACTGCCCAATGAGAATTCCCTAATCTACTATCTAAAACAGAATATTCAACTATTTTGTCATAATCCAATTCTAGAGCATTACATAATTCATACATTTCGTTGGCAAAGGACACTTTATTAGCTAAAAAACAATTAGTAAAGTATTTTATCATTTCTGCATGAGTAGATCCTGTTTTAATAACATGTGCATTTGGAAATACCGTAGAATAAATCTGTTTTAAATTTGTAGTTAAAGGTCTTGGTCCCCCCAGTATAATTCTGTTTTGATTATTAAAATCTTCAACTGCATTTCTTTCTGTTAAAAATTCTGGATTAAAAACAATTTGAATATTTTTAAATTTCTTATTAAAATTTTCAGTTGTTCCAGGCGGAACAGTTGACTTAACTACTATGTTTGCATTTGTTTTATTATTTAAACCTAATAATACCTCTTTCAATAAATCTAAATTACAACTTCCGTTTTTGTTCATTGGAGTTGGTAAACAAACAAAAATTGTATTACAATTATCAATTAATTCAACATAAGTAGAATTACATATCTCTGAAATTACATCATAGGTATAAACTCTGAAAAAATTTTTAAATTTTTGGTAAACTGCGTTTCCTACAAAACCTTGACCAATTATTCCTATATTCATTTTTTTTAAATATGGCTTCGCCATTTCAATCACAATTTGTGCCTGGCAAAATTATACTTTTATTTAAAACTCTAAGCTTCTTTATCAAAAACGATTAAAGAATCTTGATTAAGCAAACTGTTAGAAACAAAAAAGTTTATCTTCCTTCTTATTTTTTTTTTCAATTTTAGGAGTAATTTGATCCAAATATTTTCTATCAATATTTTTTCCAACTATTAAAACTTCAATTATGCCGCTGTCCTTTCCTTTAGCATAATCCCCCAGCAATACTACTTTTTGTACATCTCCAATTTGATTATAAACAGTCTCTAGCAAATCTTCAATTCCAAGGTGTTTATGAACGATTTTTTGTAATGTTTTAAAAAGAGGGTGTGAAATATTTGCTTTATATATTACTTTATTGTTTTTTAACTCTCTCTCTAAATATCCAGCAGAGGACAGATTGTTAAGTTCTTTTCTTACAGAATTAGTTGACTCACCAAATTCATTAGCAAGAGAATTTAAATAGCCTTTATTTGCAATATTTACAAAAAACTTTACTAAGAGCCTTAGTCTTGTTTTAGATGTGATTAAATTTTCTAACATAGTTCAAGTACCAAAAGTACTTATTTTTTATTTTACTACAAAAAAACTTTCAACTATTTCAAATCTATTCTAGTTCTACAAATTTATATTTAAGAATATTATATTAATTTTGAAAAAAAATTTGTTTTGAAATATCCTAAAATTCTTTTTTTATTTGTTTTCATTTTTATGAATTCCTGTTCATATCCTGAAATTTCCAGAGATGTTTTAATTTATGACAATGATTTTGAAAGTAACAATTTTACTGAAATTGATGGTAAGGCTACTTCTACTTTTAACAATACTACTGTTTTAGGTGACTTTAATAATGATGGGTTTACACTACACCTAAAAAATACTGGAAAACATGACTATGTGTTTATTTCTTTTGATTTATACATTCATGGATCCTGGGATGGTAACTTAAATGGATTCCCCGAAAATGATAAGCCTGATAAATGGATTATGGAACTTGACCCAAATATGGATTTGATAAAAGATACTTCAAATGATAGATTTGTAACTACCTTTTCAAATAGCGTTTGTTATTCCAATTATTGTTTGAGACAGTCTTATCCAGAAAATTATCCATTTGAAAATAATCCAAAAACTGGCAGCAATTACACAGATCTACCAAAAAAATGTGAAAAATCCTTTTTTGGAGGAAAAACCACTTTGTATAAAATTGAAAAAAGTTTTAAGCATTCTGGAAATGCTCTTGTAGTGAGATTCTATGATGAACTTTATCAACCAAATGCAATTGATGATTTTGGCGAAAATCAATCTAAATGTGATGAAAGTTGGTCATTAGATAATTTAAAAGTGAGGGTTATTTCTTATAAATAATGAAATATAAATTCTTATTCCTAATATTCTTTTCATTTTTAACATCAAACTCCCAATCGATAAATCTAAACCAAAGTCAAATAGTAGATTTTTTTAGAACCTCTCAATTATCTGGAGAACTGAATTCTGATTTTTCATTTACATTAAAACCATTTGATATTGAAAAAAATAATTTTAATATTGATTCTACTTTTTTTAAAACTAAAGAATATTCTCCAACTATTTTAAATTTTTTAAATGGAAAAGGGAAATTAAAAATACTTCCTATCGACTATAACATTGAATTCAATAGTCACCATCCTTACAATAGAAATAATGGTAGTATGATAGCAAATAGAGGTTATCAACATATAATAAGTGCAGGGATTTTTGCTGAAGTTGGCCCATTATCAATTCAATTAAGGCCAGAGCATTTGTTTTCTGAAAACAAAGATTTTGAAGGCTTCGGTGAAGGACCAAATGGTCATTATCCTATTATATGGGCAAAAAGATATCAACTTTGGAACCATATTGATATGCCAGAGAGGTTTGGAGTAAAACAACATAATAAAACATTAATTGGACAATCTAGCATTAAATTGAATTTCAAAGGATTAAGCTTTGGAATCTCAAATGAGAATATATGGTGGGGACCATCTATTAGAAATGGAATAATGATGAGTAATCATGCAAGAGGATTTAAACATATTACATTTAATACTACAAAGCCACTCAAAACCAAAATAGGAAATTTTGAATGGCAACTTATTTCAGGAAGATTAGAATCCTCAGGATTCACTCCCCCAAATGTAGAATTTGAATATGCAGGAACTAAGCTATATATTCCAAAAATAAATCAGAGAGGGGAAACTGATGATTGGAGGTATTTACAAGGTTATACATTAACTTACTCTCCTAAATGGATTAAAGGGATGTCAATTGGTTTCATTAGATGGACAATGATGTATGCGTCGCTAGTAGAAGGAAAGTATCCATGGCTTAAAGGTAACCCAACTTGGTTTCCTGTATTTTCAAATCTATTTAGAAAAAATGATCAATTTGAAAATTATGAAGCTCAAACTAATCAAGCTGCAGGAGTTTTCCTTAGATGGTTATGGGTTGATTCTAAGGCTGAAATTTATGCGGAATTTCATTTTAATGATGCTAAACAAAACTTTCGAGATTTATTATTAGACACCGATCATAGTAGAGCAACAACTGTTGGACTACAAAAAATTTTTAGAATCAATAATGATAATTTTTTATTTTCATGGGAATGGACACAAATGGAACAAACCGCAAGCAGATTATTAAGAGATGCTGGATCGTGGTATGAACATGGTTGGGCTTTTGATGGCTATACTAATGAAGGCGAAGTGCTTGGTGCCAGTATAGGTCCAGGAAGTAATTCTCATTATTTTGCTTTAAATAGAATAAGAAAAAAAGAGAAAATTGGGATTGCTTTAGAAATTGTTGACCAGGATAATGATTTTTATCACGAAGCTTTTTCATCAGCTCAAGATTTTAGGAGATATTGGAAAGATTTTAATATACATATTAATTTCTCTAAAAAATATAATAAATTTTGGCTTTCATCTAATTTGATGTATTCTAGAAGTTTAAATTATCAGTGGGATCTTAATGATTCCGCCACTCCCTACTATCATCCTGGAAATGATGTAAATAATTTTCATACTACTATTAAAATGACCTATTTTTTTCCTTTTTGAACTAAATTTCTAAATACCTCTAAATAATCTTGTGTAATAAAATCCCAATCATATTTTTTTGTAATTCCATTAATAGAGTTCAATCTCAACTCATTAATTAATGAAATTTTATTTTCACAATAATTTATCATTTCACAGACTGATTTTACTTGTTTTTTAAAGAACAAACCAAATCTTTCATTTTGTAGCATTTCTTTATTGAAAGAAGTTTCTAGGGCTAGAATAGCTGTTTGATAGGCTAGAGCCTTAATCATTGTTGGATTTGTTCCCCCATATTGATGCCCATGAATATAAACATAACAGTTATGATATAGTTCTGCCAAAACCTCTTGATTATTTACATATCCTGTAAAAACCAATCTTTTATCATTAATAGATTTTAAATTATTAGCATATTTATCTTTGTAAGTTACGTCTCCAACAATTACTAACTTTTTTTTTGACTTTGTACTTAAAAAGCCGTTAATAATTAAATCTGCATTATTATCAGGAATTAATCTGCCAACAACTAAATAGTATTCTCGAATATTAAGTCCCCAAGTTTTTATTAAATCTGGTTTAATAGATTTTCTAATATTAGCACCATAAGCGATTACTTTAGAATTTTTTTTAAATAATTCTAAATACACCTCTCTCATTTCATTTGAATCACTAATTATCTGATCAAAAAAAATAGTAGCCATTTTTGATGCCCATTTAAAATAGATCGATCCAAGACCTTTCCATTTAGGACGTAACCATTCCAATCCATCAACATTAATAACAGTTGGTTTATTGAATATTCTTGTTATTAATCCAAGAGGGCCATTAGCAGAATTAACCGCTAATATTATATCACATTTTGAAAAACAGCAATGAATAATTGAAAAAAAAGAATGAATGGGTTGAGAAAGAATTTTAGTCTCAATAGTAGGAATATAAACCAAATTAATTCCTTTTATTATGTTTGGTTTATTGATAAAAAGACTTTTGTGACAGTAAATAGTAACATGACAATTTTTTTTTATCAATCTCTCACTAATTTCTTTAATAAAAGTTTCATATCCACCATAAACATATGGATATCCCTTTACTCCAATAACCGAAATTCTCAATCTTTTACTCATTTAAAAGTTTGCTTAATGTTATTAAAATATTTGTTTCAAATTTTGATTGACTAAAATTTTCTTCTAAAAAAGAGGCTGAGTTTACTAAATGTTCTTTTTGCAAATTTAAATTTTTACTGTATTCATAAATTAATTTGGCAGATTTTTTTGGATTATTGGTAGGAATTAATAAACCATTTTTACCACAATTAAGAATTTCAGAACTGCCACCAACATTTGTTGAAACTACTGGCTTGTTTAATGTTAAAGAATCGATTAAAACAGTTGGCAGAGAATCTGGCTTAACTGGTGTTTGTAAAATCATATCAGAATTTAAAATCACCTTTTTTATATCTTTTATAAATCCCTTAAATAAAATATGTTTTTCCAAATTATTATTTTTTAAGATCTTTTTTAAATTATTTAAATAATTATCTGAATGAGATAAATGATCTCCAACAATATTAAATTTTAGTTCCTTGTTTTTTTTTAATAATTCACTTGCTATTTTAATAAAATATTCAATTCCTTTCTGAGGAACAATCCTAGAAATATTTGTTATAGTATATTCTGTTGTTCCTTTTTTAAAATATTCAAACTGTCTTTCTTTAATCTGAAACTCAGAATAATTATAAATAATTTTCATTTTTTTAATATCAATATTTTTTTTCCAGTGATCTTTGACTTTTTCAGAAACAACAATGACAGAATCGGTAAAAAGTTTAAAAAAGATCCCAGAAATAACATTATATAAATTATTGCCAAAGGGAATTTCATGTATATGTACAATATTTTTCTTTTTTAAAGAAAAAGAAGCTATTGATCCAGCCCAAATCACCGAGGTATTTGTGTAAACCAAATCAATTTTATTTTTTTTTATGTAATTTCTTACATATAAGGAAGAATCTATGATTTTAAAAAACCTATCAAATAATCCTAAAAAATTTAAATATTTTTTACGAAAAACTCCTAAATTATAATAATTTAGTTTATAAACTTTATTAATTAATTCATTATCTAATTTCCCAGAACTTGGCAAAATTAAATGGATTTTAAATTGATTTTTATTTAAACAATTTATAGTCTTTATTAAAGCTTTACTCGCTCCATAAAGATCATTAGAGCTATGTAGAATTAATATGTTTTTCAATTGAATATTTTTTGAAAAATAATGCTTTCAAATCCTTTAACAAAAGTTTTTCTAGAAAAATTCTTTAATCTATTCTTCCCATTATTAATCAGTATATCTCTTTTTATTTTTGAGTGCATTAATTCAAAAATCGAATAAGTTAGTTCATCTATATTTTCTAAGCTAAAAAAAGAAACACTATCTAAACCAATCTCTCTAAAAATTGGTATATCTGAACATATCACAGGAAGATTATTTGAAAAACTCTCTAAAACAGGAATGCCAAAACCTTCATCTGATGAGGGAAAAACATACAATAATGCATTTGAATATAATCCCATTAATTCTGTATCTGATAAATAATCAGTAATTACAACATCTTCCTCTAATTTATTTTTTTTTATGAATTCTAATATTTCCGTTAAGACTTCAATATTCCCGTTTACCTTGTTCTTTCCTGCAATAACTAGCTTAAAATTAAAATCCATTTTTGAAGATTTTAATTTATAAAAAGCTTTAACTAATGTTATGATTTTTTTTCTTTTATCAAATGACCCAACATGTAAAATATATCTGTTTTTGATGATATTATAGTTGCTTAATTTAAAATTTTTGTTGTTTATATTGGGCTTGAATGACTGATAAAGGAATAATATTTCATTAAAAAAATATTTTGTTAAGTTTTTTTTTGATGTTTCACTAGTTGTCAAAATAGTTGTTTTCTTTTTTAAACATATTTTAATAAAAAACCTGAAATAATATCCCCAATACTTATTATAATTTTGAGGATAATCCCAAAAAAAAGAATCATGAATCACACATATTTCTTTAGAATTAAAATTTAGAAAAGGCATTATATAATCCGGACAAACTAAAATATCAGGTTTTATAATAATTAATTTTATTGGTAGCAAAACTTGCTTCCAAAAAAAATATTTTAAATGAAACAGAAGCCTAATAAATTTAAATTTAGAATTTATATAATTTTTTTTATTACTAAGTTTATGAGAGTAAACATATTCAATATTAGAAGATCCAAACTTTTCAAGTCCTAATACTAATTCATTTATATAGGTTCCAATTCCAGAAAGAGCATACTGAAAATAAAAAGTGTCAATAAAAACTTTTTTCTTTTTCAACTTGAAAAACTTTAATTCTTTAATATACTATATCTCCTTTCGTTTAGTCCTACAAAAAACCATCCAAATAAGCTTATAAAAGTATATATCTCGGCGTTAGAAGTCAACAAAGGTAGAATTAAAGAAAATTTTAAACAACAAACAATGAATGGCAAATACTTAAGTGATTTATCTTTTTCTAAATTGTATAATTTATAGCTATTATAAATTGAATATATAATTAACCCCACATAATTAATTAAGGCAACTATTCCCATTTGAACTCCAATAATTATAAATTGATTTTCGCCTCCTATAGCAATTTCATTATCAACACTAATAGAATTTCCACTTGTACCAAGTCCGGTTCCAAATGGATTATCATAAATTGATAATATTCCCTGTATCCAATTAAATAAATGTCCTAAACTAGAGGAATTTTGAAAAGTGATTGAGTCAATTATAAAATATTTTGTCTCAAGACTGGAATTATAATATATTAAAAAGGCTAATAAAAAGGTTAATAAAAATAAATTAATAAATAGTCTAAATTTATTCATCAAAAACAAACTAAAAAATAATAATAAAAAGCCTCCCAAAATTGCTGATCTTGAATATGACAAATAAAATCCAAAAATCACTATTGATATAAATAAACAATGATATAGTTTATTAACTAAAATATTTGATTTAAAAATTTTGTAAATACCAATTGAAAACCCTAAAAGTAGAAAAGAAGAAAACTCTAAAGGATCTGCGAAAAAAGATCCATATCTTTTAATTGGTCCGGGTCTTTCGAAAGTCCAACTCAAACCATAATTTCCTGTTGGATCAATACTATATAAATCCAAATAATATGAGCTGTAATTAATTAAACTGTGAAGGTGAGTATTTGTTAAGAATTCAAAAATTGAAACAAAACAAGCAATGATTGTTAACAATACTAAAATTTTATTTATGTAATTTAAATCAAGTAATGAATAATTGATATTTCTTCCAATAAAATATACCGATGAAATAAGTAATAAGTTTTTTCCATAAATAATTCTTTCAGTAAAATTAGATTCTCCTATTTGAAAAACGATAAAACAAAATACTGTTAGGGTAAATAAAAGGAACAGAATATCTAAATTAGTAATTTTCCATTTTATGTTTAATAATGGATTTTTTCTTCCAAATAAATAAATAAATAAAATAGAAAATATTGTAAAATCTTTTGAATATTTAATAAGCTCTACTAAAAATATTTCATTTGAAATATCATAAATTATAATTTGGAAAAAACTGTAAGTTGGTAAAAATAAAATGATATAAAGAATAGGATAAATGGAATTTTTTGTATATGATTTTTTTAAAATAAAAATTAAGAAAATAAAATATATCGTAAGTAAAAAAACAGCAAAAAACATATTTTAAATTTTAATTGTTAAGCCATCATAGACGCCTTTCCATAAATTTATTAATTTCTTCCTCCTAAATCTTATTATAAAGTAAGAATTATACAAAAGTATTTTAAACAATTGATAAAGAATTGCACCATAAAAATTAAATTCCTTATAATGTTTTCTTAAAAAAATAATGTGATTTCTAAAGTTATAATAATGAGATTTTGGAGATAAATAACCTTCTTTTTGTTTTTGTGATGATTTTGATGAACCTGATTCGTGATGGTAAATAATACTATTCTTATTTAATCCAAGTAAGTATCCTTTCTTTCTCAATCTTAAAGACCAATCCACATCCTCAAAATAGGCAAAATAAATTTCATCTAATAAACCTACTTCTTTCAGAACTGATGGAGTAGTAATAAAACAACATCCTGAAATCCAATCTGTAAACTTTGTAGTTTCTAAATTTTCAATAATATTAGTTCTTTTATTTTTATGAATTGTTAAACCCAAAAAATAATTAAATATACCTTCATACTTCCAAATTGTACTTTTGTCATCCCAATTCAATATAAGTGGCTGAACAGCTCCAATTAATTTGTTTGAATTAAAGGTTTCTATTAATGGATTTAAAAATAGGGCAGAAACTTCGGTGTCACTATTTAATAACATTATAAAATCGAAATTTTTTTTTAATATTATATTTATTGCCTTATTATTAGCACATGAAAAACCTGTATTTTTATTATTAATTATATAATTAATTTTTTTAAATTCTTTTTTAAGTTTACTTACTGAGTTGTCTTTAGAATTATTGTCAACTAAAAAAATTTCTAAATCATTATATCTGCAATTCATCAAGCTCCAAATACAAGACCTAGTCAATTCATATGTATTCCAATTGACAATTATAATTGCTATTTTCTTATTAAGATTCATTTGAATTAGACAATAAAATATAGTGAACAATAAAGCTAATAAATTCTGAAATCAATAAAGCTATTGCTAATCCTAAACCTTTATAATAATAACTTAAAAGCGTTGCAATACTTATCATAAATAATGCTGAAAACCAAGTCGCTTTATTTAAAATTCTTTTTTTCTCATTAACTAAGATTAATAAAATATTTTTAAAATTTAACATTGCTAAAAAAGGAATAAAAGACAACAAACTAAGTATTTGATTAGAGTATATTATTTCTTCTCCTGAAAATAAGATAATAATCCATTTTGAAAACAAAGTAAAAAACAAGCCAATTATAAAGGTTACAAATAGTCCTCTTGAATAATAGTAATTCAAGTATTTATTTAAATCAGGATTATTATTTTTATTAATAACTGAAGCATTTTGTAAAACAGATTGAAT
>MDSV01031651.1_pt1 | contig 73554 bp, 76 predicted proteins | sample 810851 | NCBI WGS metagenome assembly MDSV01 (sample SAMN05326640, study PRJNA326480) | marine metagenome | isolation source: seawater | place: Atlantic Ocean: North East | collected 2012
TGAGTCATTGCCGGGGAAAATCAAGCTAATTATACGGTTCTTTTGATAGCTGTGAAGTAAATTCCACAAAAATGGCAGGCTTGCCAGTAGCATACTGCATGTGCCAAAAATCATTTTATAACTGATGCCACTTGCAAAAATTTGCACTGTGCCAATCATCAGGACAATAATGCATGTTCCTAAGTCTGGCTGTTTCGCTATAAGTAAACAAGGTAAGAGAAGTACCGCACAAATAAATACAAAGTTTCTTAATTTAAGCGGTAGGGAAAATAAGCAAAGAAAATAGGATATAAAAATAGGGTTGGTTAGTTTTACAAATTCAGAGGGCTCTATTCTTAATGGCCCTAGGGTTAACCAGCGAGTTGCCCCTTTGATGGTCGTGCCTTTGATTTCAACTAGTACTAAAAGCATGAGACTAACAAGATACATCCAGAGACTTGCTCTCATGAGAAAATCTTTGGATATCTGACTACATAGCAAAGCTGCTACAAAGGCAGTTATCATTCGGTTTATGTGATTGTGAAAGTGGTGCCCTGCAAGCTGTGTACTTGCACTGTACTGAAATAAAAGTGAGGCCATGATCAGGCCAAACAGACCAGTTACTAATAGGATTTTTCCAGTTTGAAATTGCTGTTTTACATTATCTGTGCGAAAGAGTAAGTCCAAGCTCAGGATGTTATTTTCATGAATTGTCAACGGTTTTTTGGACATCATCAATAAAGTTTTCAAAATATAATGATATGATATCACTTGCAAGCTTAGCTGCATAGGGATTGTGTTCAAGAATAACAACAATGGAAACTTTTGGGGAATTTGATGGTGCGTAGCCTATAAACAGTGAATGGTCCTGGCTTTTTAAATTCTTATCATTCTGGTTACTGATATTAACAACCTGAGCAGTACCAGTTTTTCCCGCAGCACGGTATGGATTATTGTGAAACCGATGTCCTGTTCCAAACTTGATCACGTCCTCCAGTGCGCGTGCAATAAGGTCCCAGTGTTTTGTCTTGTACTCAATGGGTGGGTAGTCTCGGGCCTGAAACTCGGTCCAAGCTGTGTCATCGCTAAGTGCCTTCGTTAGGTGAATTTGTTTCGCGTTACCACGTTTTGCTAGTAGCAGGGTTGCTTGTGCGAGTTGTAATGGGGTAACGCTTGTTGCACCTTGGCCAATACCAGTGATAATACTATCACCAAGGAACCAGCGCTGTTTCTTCATGCTTTTCCAGTTTGGGGTGGGGATTAGGCCATGTTTTTCATTAGGTAGCTCAACTCCAGTTGCTTGACCAAGACCAAAATTTTGCATTGAATGAAAAAGGTTATAAGGTCCCATTTTTTGTGCAATATGGTAGAAGAACGTATCGCATGAAACTGCAATGGCCTTTTGAATATTAACAATGCCATGACCATGTTTTTGCCAGTCGTTGTAGCGATGCGCTTTGTTCGGTGTTTCATAGAAGCCTGGGTCATCTATTTCGGTATCTTCTGTAATGATTTTCTGATTTAGCGCTTCAAGTGCAATTAGCGGTTTAACTGTAGATGCCGGTGGATATAAACCATGGGTAATACGATTAAAAAATTGATTGCCATTTTTTTTATGGGTGAACATTAATTGGTTGGGGTCAAAGCTGGGTAGTGACAGTGCAGCTAAAATCTCTCCTGACTCTACATCAGTTACGATAATCGATCCATTATAATCTTTGGCTAACTCATATATTGCTTTCTGTAGCTCAGCATCAATAGTTATTTTAATATTTTTCCCTTGGCTTGGAGAGATTATATCAACTTTTGATTGGATTTCGCCTGTTGCTGTTTTTGTAATATGCTCCCAGCCGCCGATACCTGCCAGGTGTGTGTCAAAGGTTTTTTCAATTCCAGTCATTCCTTTAAGTACGCTGAAATAGAAGTCTTTTGAATCACTGTGGTTGCTAACATTTTTCTCTAATGTTTGACTCGTGCCCACGACATGACTGAGATAATGTCCATAAGGATATGTTCTAATGAGCTCCTCTTCAATGATCAGGCCAGGTATATCGTGTTGATGAATTCCCAGGGCAGCTAGCTCATTTTGTGATAAATCTTTCTTGAGGAGGATTTTTGATTTAATGGGCTCACCTGACGAGAGAATTGATAGTGATTGCTCGTCGATGGTTATTAGATCTTCAATACGGGCAATTGTTTGCTGTGATATATCATCCGTTACTCTCAGATAGGCATGATAAACTATTTTGTTATCTGCAAGTGGGCGATGGTTACGATCAAAAATAGTTCCACGAATGGGCCGTGTTTGTTTATTTTTCTGAAAATTATTGATAGCCAGATCATGGTATCGCTTATTTTGGTTTAAGGTGAGATGAGCATAACCAATAAATAAACATATGATAGCCAGTGTGCACAGAGTGATGAGAATGTAAATTCGTGCTCTAATCTCTCTGTGGCTGTTGTTAATTTTAAGCACGATGATATGGATGTTGATTGTATATGGAGATGATGCGATAGAGTTGCTCGGTAATAACACACAATGCAAGTTGATGCGTTAACGTCATTTTTGACAGTGCAAGGTGTACATGGGATTGTTCGATTACAGACTGGTCAAGACCGTCACTTGAGCCAACAATTACACACCATTTAGTTTTGTTTTCCAGCGTTTGAGCCAGCGCAGCTGTGTCGTAATGCTGCCCTCGCTCTGACAGGCAAATAACGCAGCTTGATTTAGGCACACGTGTTAAAATCTCTTTTCCTTCTGATTGGATTTTATTCGCCCCTTTTAATGGTTTAATTAGATCTAACTTAAAATCACAATGTTTTTCTATCAAGTTGCGGTAGTGTAACAGCAATAAATCTTCTCCGCCACCCAATTTGTTGCTGGGGCATATAATATGGATGTTTTTTTTCAATCGACTCATTGCAAGTGTACATAATTCAAATTGAAATCTAGCATATTAAATTAATATTAACAATGTGAGTTAAGAATAGGCTCTTTAGTCATTTACCGTGCGGTCAACTTTCTCTACCGAATTATGATTCCATAAGTTTTCAAGCCCATAGAACTCTCTGGATTCTTCTTGCATGATATGAATGATAATATCGTAGCAGTCTACGATGACCCAGCTCATGTCATCATCGACTTCGGAATGATGGAATGATCGATTTTCTTTAGCACTTGTAAGGCATTCGTTAGATATTGTCTTGGCGTGCCGGTTAGACGATGCGGTGCAAATTATGAAATAATCAGCAAAATCAGCCTCACTTTTGATATCGATGACAGTGATATCCAAGGCCTTCACCTTTTCTAGGCATTCTAATAAAGTATTTAGTTGTTCAGACATATCTTTCCCATATTGATATTATATCATATTATGACAGAATAAACATGAATGCGACAGCGAGGATGTATGAGTAAATGGGTGTGGGCCGACTTAGAAATGACCGGATTAACTTCAGGAGACAGAATTCTTGAAGTGGCAGTAGTGATAACCAATGATCAATTAGAATTAATGCCTGATTACGTTCACCGAATTATACATGTGCCTGATCAGGTTCTTGATAATATGAATCAGTGGTGTGTTGACCAGCATGGTAAAAGCGGCTTGACCGAACAGGTTCGTCAAAGCCAATATTCAATTGAGCAAGTACAAGAGGAAATTATGTTGTTGCTCAAAAAATATACCCAAAAAGGTGAGGCGCCACTATGTGGCAATTCAATAGGCACTGATAAGATTTTTATTGAAAGAGAGATGCCGCAGTTTTATGATTGGCTCAACTATCGCGTGATCGACGTGTCTTCAATCAAGATTTTATACAATACATGGTCAGGAGAGCAAGGCTATCACAAGGGAGATTCTTCCCACAGGGCTCTTGATGATATAAAAGACTCGATAGAGGAATTAAAATTCTATCGTCAATGGATGAAGTGCTAATGAGGGTTTTAGGAACTATCTCCCCTGAAAATCAGGATCCTTGTTTCATCGTTATTAAGTATATAGCGTCTCTTGCCGAATGGATAAACACACATTATTATGATAAGAAAATTATAATGATTGTTCCATCTGTTAAGGCTACCGATGATTTTACCCGTAAGTTAAAAGAAAATTTACCCAATATAATGGTTGTCTCTGAAGGGAGCGAATCTCTTTTGGCCGCTCTAAACGTAAAAGATGGTTTGGCCATTGATTGTTTAGATGGATTACAAGTTCCTATCTCTTGGCAAGACGTGCAATGTGATTTAGCTGTTATTGGAGCTGGCGGGGTTGATGTTGATGGTAACATCCCGGATGCTAAATATATCATCAGTTTTGAAGGTATCAGCAGAGATCTAATTACGGGTCCTCGTGTTACTGATTATCACAAGCATATTCTTTTATCGGAAGTAAATGATTCAAATATGCACTTTTTGGCACCCATGAGGAGTATTGCGCCAATTGTAAGACCCAGAACTATTCATAAGTATCAAAGAGGCAGCTGCTTAATTTTTGGAGGGTCTTCTCCTTTCCAAAGTGCACTGAAGCTCTGTGCGCGGGCGGCCAGTGCCAGTGGCTGCGGTTGGGTTATGGCAGTAAGTGAAAGTGCCTTTGATGAATCTGCTGATGAGGGGATTATATGGACAAGTTTCGATGACCCCGGAAGCCGTTTTTTCTTTAGCCGTGCATCAGTCTGCGTGTGGGGTGTTGGAATGGGGCATGGATCTTTGGCGCAACATTATATTGAGCATTTGGATGCACTGAATATTATTGATGCAGGGGCTTTTAACTATATATCAAAGTTTCAAGGCAAAAAACTATTGACGCCACATGAGGGTGAATTAGCTGATATACTAGGGGTTAGCGTTGATGAGGTCAGACAGGATCGAATCAGTGCAGCTCGTAAGGCATCCACTCAATTTAATGCAAGCGTGTTACTCAAGGGGCCTGGGCCAATTTTAGTGGACAGTGGAAATATATATGTGTTTGCACTGAGTTCAGCTTCTTTGGCTGTTGCCGGTTCGGGTGATATTATGGCGGGGATCATCGCTGGGTTTTGTGCGCAGGGATTAAGTATTTTTGATGCTGTTTACAGATGTATTAGTATTCAATCATACCTGGCAGGGCGGTATTCTTCTTTGCACTGGAGACATTATGAAGCATACTTTGCAGATTGAAACAGAGCAATCCATGAAGGATGTAGCCGACACGCTGGTAACGTTTACTAAAGGTAAGCGTTTATGTGTGCTGCTTGAAGGAGATTTGGGTGCTGGAAAAACTACCTGGATGAGATACTACTTGAGAGCATTGGGTTATAAAGGACATGTTGTCAGCCCTACCTATACATTATTAGAAGAGTATGATGTTGATGAAACAGGCATCGTTCATTCAGATTGCTATCGCTTATCGCGGGATGATCTTTTTTGGTTGGATTTCAATAGTTATCATGAGAGTGATAAGTCGTATCAATTATGGATAGAATGGGGCAAGCAGTATAGTGATATTCTGCCTCCTTGCGATTTATTAATTGAGATAAAATTTTGTGAAAATCTAGATTCAAGGGAGATGGTATTTTCATCTCCCATAAAAACCTATAATTGGGCGAATATATTTAGAAGTTAGAAGTCTCATGATCACTTTGACGGCGTCTAGAGCGATTAAGGCCTCGTGATCGATTCTGGCGATTTCCAGTTGAGGGCTGTCTGTTGCCGGTACTTTCACGGTTACCCTGAGGTTTCCTTCTCTGTCCAGAGTTCGATCTGCGTCTTTGCTGATTGTTGGGTTTTTTCTTCTGGGGTGATGCTTTTGCAGGTTTATCAGTATCAGAGAAAATCATTTGCCATAATTTGCTGAATATACCATCTTCTTTCGGGGTGCTTTTGCTTGACGCGGGATGCTGAGAGAGGGCTGTCGTTGTGGTCAGCGCTTTCCGATTCGATTGGGACTTGTCTTTCTGCCAAGAGGGAATGCTCTCATCGATTGAGAATTGATCATCAGTGCTTAAGTGATCCTGCATTGGTGTTGCGCTTTCAGCGTTGAACTTAATTCTTTTTAGCAGAAACTTTTGCGAGTTGAGCTGGATATTGGCTAAAATACAAATATCAATGTTGTATCTGGATTTTATGTTAGTGATAGCATCGATCCTTGCGTTCAGAATATAGTTAGCTGCTTCAACGGGAACTTGGACCTGAATCAGATCGCAGGTTGATCCAACCGCTGTCTGCTCAATTTTTCTCAAAATCATGTTGCCAAATCCAGTAGTTGTTCGGATTAGACCCTGGCCATTACAATTTGGACAAATTGTTTGGTGAGATTCTGCCAGTGGTGGCGAGATTCTCTGTCTTGAAATCTCCATGATCCCAGATAGGTCCGATAGCTCACGAATGTTTGTCTTTGCTTTATCAGATTTGAATTGCTCGGTAACAAAGTTATATATTTCATTACGACGCTTTTTTGAGCTCATATCAATAAAGTCGATAATAATGATTCCGCCAACGTCACGCAGTCTGATTTGGCGAACTGCTTCCTCTGCTGCGTCTAGATTGATTCTGTATGCTGTGTCTTCAATATTATCTGCTTTCGTCGCACTAGCAGAGTTAACATCGATTGCGGTCAGAGCTTCAGTTGTATCAATAACAATGGATGCACCTGAGGCAAGGTCAATTTTTCTAGCAAATAATTTCTCGATTTGTTCCTCGATTTGCATATGGGTGAAAAGAGGCACGCTGCTGGCATGCAACTTGAGTCGATCAGTGTAGTCAGGTCGAGTTTTTTGTATGTACTCAGAGAGCATAAAAAATGTAGGCTCATGGTCAACAATGATTTGCTCAACATTGGGCTTTAATTGATCACGTACCGCACGAATAATCGCGTCACTTTCTTTGTGAATCAGTGCAGGTTTTTGAATTGACTGATAGACATGCTTGATTGCATTCCAGTGATTTAGAAGCATATCAAGATCCCACTGCAGTTCATCAAGAGTTCTGCCTACGCCAGCAGTCCTGACAATGATGCTCATTCCTTCTGGGACGGTGAGTTGTGATAGTAGTTCGCGGGTTGTGTCTCGATCATGCGCCTCAACACGCTTGGATACACCACCGCCACTTTTATTTGTCGGCATCAGTACCAAATACGCACCAGCGATGCTTATGTGGGTTGTAAGTGCAGCACCTTTTGTGCCCCGTTGTTCTTTCTCTATCTGAACGAGTAGCTTTTGACCAACCTTCAGCGAATCGTTGATACTGGGTCTAGAGCCATCTTCTTTCAGTGGTTTAAGTAGGTACTCATCGGCAATTTCTTTGAAGGGTAAAAAGCCGTGACGGTTGCCGCCATAGTTTACGAAAACAGCCTCGAGGCTCTCTTCGATACTTGCGATATTAGCTGAGTAGATATTACTTTTTTGTCGATATTGAGTACTGTCTTCGATATCCAGGTACTCAAGTTTTTGGTTTACTAAAGAGGCAACTCGACATTCGCCCTCTAAAGTAGCATTAATACATATTATAGACATTTTAAAAACCTTTCTGTATTCATCAATATTCTGTCTGAACCCTCGTTAAAATCATATGCGAGATAGTTGTATTCTCTATTATGCTCGCCGAAGGAGGGCAGTCAGTCCCTGCGGTATCTTCACCTGCTGGGCGCATTATATCATATAAAGTGATCAAGCGGCAAATAATAACGCCCAAATATCAATGAAAACCACTCTATTTATTCGAATTTTAGTGGTAGATGGTCAAGGGTGTGAGTTTCATGATAGTATTGCCTGATATTTGTGAGTTTTACATGGGAATTACTGTATACAAAATAAAACCGGAGAATGAAGGGCAACGCCTTGATAACTTTTTGCTAGCTCGCCTTAAAGGCACACCAAAATCACACATTTACGGAATGATCAGACGCGGGTCAATACGTGTCAATAGAAAGCGCACAAAGCCAAAATACACTCTGCAATTAGACGATCAGGTGTCACTGCCTTTCAATCATCAGGAAAGTGCGGCTCCCGATTTATCTTCACTTAATGTTACAAAGCAAATCAAGGATTCTATTTTGATAGACCACAGTGATTTTGTGGCGCTCAATAAACCATCAGGTGTCGCCTCACAGCCGGGCACAAATATAGATTATGCTTTGGGTGATTATTTGCACAGTATTTTTGGAGAACGTTTTCACCCTGTTCATCGCCTAGACAGAGGGACAAGTGGAGTTATATTGTTTGCCAAGCATGCATCCGGAGCGAGACAACTACAAGCCGCTCTCAATGCATCATCATGCGAGAAAGTCTATCAAACAGTTGTGGGTGGTACCTGGACACAAAATAATAGGATATTTGAGTTCTATATTGATAAACAAGGAAAAAAAATGGCAGTTTGCAATGATGGCGTTGCGACCAGAACAGCGATAGATTGCTTAAGTAGAAAAGAGGGATTTTCTTTTTTAAAAGTACAGATATGGCAAGGGAAAATGCATCAGATACGGGTTACATTGTCCCATTTAGGACATCCTATTCTGGCAGATTCACTCTATGGCGATGTGAATACAAGTCACTGGCAAAGTCGTTGGCCTTTTCTCCATGCGGGAAAGTTAGGTTTTGAATATAAGGGCAAGAAATTTGAAGTTTCAGCCCCAATGAATAAGGAGCAATTGGAATGTTTAAATCATCTGTTCCCGTCAAAGGATTAATTTTTGATTGGGATGGGACATTGATAGATACCGAAAGTGTGATTTGCCAATCTGTACAACAGGCATGTGAATCACTTGGTTATCCAGTAGTTGACCAGGGGCGGATCCGAGCTGGCGTTGGGCTAGGACCTGAAAAAGTCTATCAGCATTTATTTCATGGGGTAGATAATATTGATTATGACTTATTTAGAAAAACGTACCGCTCATTTTATCTTCAAAACAAAGTGACACTATACCCAAAGGTCTATGAATCACTTATGAATTTACATCAACATGGTTTTAAATTAGCAATTGCTACCAACAAGCGAACAGTTACATTTGAGCCAGAGTTTGAAAATTCAAAGCTATCAGAGTTCATATCATTCTGGGCGTGCGCAGATATGGCAATATCTAAGCCAAAACCTGAGCCGGATATGCTTTTGTGTGCGGCGGATGCGATTAATTTATCTTTGGATGAAATAATCATGGTCGGTGATACTGTATATGATGCAGCAGCTGCCCAAACAGCAGGGTGCAGAATGTATGGTCTTCTCTGGGGGGCAGGATCTCGGGAAGAACTACTGCCGGTCTCTCATGCGCTATTTGATGACATTACCACGCTTGAAGCTTCTGTTATAAACGACTATAGTGGCCATGGATAAATTAGGAACAAATATGCAATTATCTGCGCCGGTAAAAGGCCTTATTTTCGATTGGGACGGTACATTGCTTGACTCATTGGCAACAATCGTTGATTCAATTGCTGATGTGGTGATAGAGTTAGGTCATTCTGGGCTGGAAAAACAGTATATTCAGGCAGGTATTGGTCTTGGTGAGAAAGAGATTTGTTCATATTTATTTGGAAAAGATACTGACATTGATCCTGTGCTTTTTTGGAAGACGTTCCGGCGGATATATGCCAATCATGAAATTAAATTATTTATGGGCGTCGTAAACAATATTCGGTCTCTTCACGAAGCAGGTTTCAAGCTTGCTATCGCAACGAATAAGTTTTCAGGTGAATTTCTTCCTGAGTTTGAAAACTCTGGGTTGAAAGATTATTTTTCTACTTGGATTAGTGCTGACCAGTCCCAAGCAAAACCTGAGCCTGATATGCTTATTACAGTTTCCCAGCGATTACAAGTCCCTCTTTCAGAGCTGATAATGGTGGGAGATACCATCCATGATGCCGGGGCGGCGAACAGTGCCGGGGCATTGATGTATGGACTTGAGTGGGGTGTTGCTAACCGTCAGCAGTTATTGCCGGTATCGCAGGCAGTGTTTACTGATCTGGGCGCTTTAGTGACGAGTGTTATCAAGGAATTTGCAGCCCCAGTTGCCGAAGATATTCGCTAACTTTAATCAGAGGTAAACCAAGGAGTGCAGTGGGGTCATTTGACTGAATTGAAGTTAAAAGAGAAATCCCCAGCCCCTCACAATGAATTGCACCTGCGGCGTCCATGGTATTCTCTCGTTCGATGTAACGTTCTATTTCATCCCTCACCAGATGACGGTACGTCACGGTCGTTTTCTCAATCGTAGCGAAAGTTTGTAATGATTGTGCGCAGTGGATCTGTATTGCTGTAAAAAATTCCACCACTTTACCGCTGCAACTTTGAATAATCGAAATGGCATGTGCTTTGCTTTTTGGCTTGCCAATAATATTTGAATCCAAATACATGACTTGGTCGCTTGTTATAATGGGCAAGGTATTATCAATCAGCTTGACCGCTTCGCATTTCTCCGCGGCGAGCCTTGATGCAAGCTGAAATGGTTGCTCGTTTGCATAGGGCGTCTCGTCAATATTAGGGCTGATGGTCTTAAATGGGACCTCTAGTCTCTCAAGTAGCATTTTGCGTGTTCTGGAGCTGGATCCGAGAATAACTGATTTCATGGCTTAGATCTTGAATTTTGGCGTAAGTTTACATATAATAGCACCAAAATTGTAAAGGTAAACTATGGCAGTTCAAAAATCTAAAGTCACACGCAGTCGTCGCGGTCAGAGAAGATCCCATGACGCCCTAAGCCAAAATGAGCTGATGACCTGCTCTGTCACTGGTGAAGTTCATCGTCGTCATCACGTCACAAAATCAAAATTTTATCGTGGCAAGCCAATCATGAATGAAAAGACAGCCAATACTGATAGTGAGTAATATATTTGTTGACATCAGTAGTGGGGATAACGCACCACAAGCCCAGTTGCAGGCTGTAATTGAGTTTGCCAACTTAAACCCTGACATTTCTGTTCATGTGGTGGGTCTTGCGGATGCTATTACTTCAGGGTTGCCAGCAAACTGCCAATTCACACCAGTAGATTCAGTTATTAAAATGTCTGACTCAGCTGCAACAGCACTTCGTATGGGTCGTGATACTTCTATGTGGCGTGCCATGGAACTACTTAGCAAGTGTGATGCGCCTTCAGCGATGATTTCATCTGGAAACACGGCTGCAATGATTGCATTGTCAAAGCATACCATAGGGATGAAAAGTAGTTTACTTAAACGTCCAGCACTGTTAAGTCGTATCATTGGTAGTAATGTTTATTGTTCAGATTTAGGTGCTAACTTGTCACTTTCACCCGCTCAGCTACACCAACTAGCCTTAACCTGCATGGAGTATATACCGATAGATAACCCAAAGGTGGCTATCATTAACATTGCCAGTGAGGCGGAAAAGGGCCCTGAGGTTCTCAAAGAAGCGTATCATCTTTTTGAAAAAGACGTAGCAATCAATTTTTCAGGTTTTATCGAGCCCAATGAGCTATTTAGCGATCACGGTGTTGATCTTGTTATGACCGATGGCTTAATTGGAAATATTATGCTCAAATCCTTCGAGGGTAGCTTTGATTATACAACGAGGGGGGTTGTTGAGAAGGTTTCCGCCAGCTTATTTGGTAAATTTGCGCTATGGGGTAATCGTGATATCAAGGATTATATTAATCGACACATGCACCATCAGATTGCGTCATTGGTTGGTTTGGAAAAGCCGGTCCTCAAAGTCCATGGTCGAGCAAATAAATCTTCATTTCTTAAGGCTTTAAACTCAACTAAAGTATCTCTTCAAGAGCAGATGTTGTGTTCTACAGCAGAGTAATCGGCGTGGCATCGGCATTGCCCGATCAAATCGTCCCAAATACATATTTTGAACGTTACCTAGATACGTCTGATGAATGGATTCATAAGCGGACAGGAATACGTAATCGCCGCTGGGTTGCTGAAGATGAATCGGGTTTAGTGCTCGTCACAAGTGTGCTTAAAGATTTGATTGACTTATACGGATCGCCGGATGCATTGATTGTCGCCACATGTAGCCCCGATAAGACATTGCCCTCTATGGCACATAGGGCGGCTGAGCAATTAGGGATTCATGGATTAATGTTTGATGTGAATTCGGCGTGTACCGGATTCATGAGTGCCTTTTTGCAAGCAGATGCTCTCATTAAAACCGGGACAGTTAACCGAATCGCAGTGATTGGAATGGACGTGATGTCTCGACTTGTTGATCGTGATGATAGAGCTACTGTCGTTCTTTTTGGAGATGGTGCGGCAGGTGTGATGATGGAGCGATCATCAAAACAAAGAATCTTATCGCATCATTTTGATTCTGCAATTAACACAACCAATCTTCTTATTGATGAGGGAAGCTGGCTTGAGGGCGTGGTGCCAAAAATCAGTATGCGAGGTCAGGAAGTTTTTCGTTTAGCTGTTCGTCAGGTAAGTCAGTCAATAACAGATTCTCTTAATCATGCTGGATGTGGTATTGATGAGGTGGATTGGTTTATGTGCCATCAGGCAAATCAAAGAATAATTTCAGCACTGGCTTCTGGGTTATCAATTCAAGAGGATAAGTTTTACATGACTCTCTCAGAGTATGGTAATACATCATCTGCATCCATACCTTTGGGGCTAGATCATGCCGTGCGAAGTAATGCTTTGCAAAAAGATCAGCTTGTTGTGCTTAGCTCAGTGGGAGCAGGTATGTCATGGGCAAGTTCAGTTATTCAATGGAGGTAGTATTATGATCGTTCTTATAACCGGCGCAAGTCGAGGTATTGGTAAAGCCATAGCGCAGGCTTTAGCAAAATCAAGTGATGTTGATGGATTAATATTAACATCAAGAGATGCCACTTCAATGTGTACAGAGTTTGCTGAAAATAAAAAAGTATATCCCATGTCTTTAAATTACTCAGATTCTTCGAGTATTGAGGCTTTTCTTAAGCAGCTTGACCAAATGGATATCTGGCCAGATGTACTGATCAATAATGCTGGGGCAACACGAGATGCACTTGCAATTCGGTTAAAGTTAAACGATTGGCAAGAGAGCCTAGATACTAATCTAAATGGCCCCTTTCAGTTAACACAGTCATGTTTTCGACACATGCTGAAAAGAAAATTTGGGCGTATTATTAATTTATCATCAGTGGTCGCTCATACTGGTAACGTTGGTCAAGTAAATTATATTGCATCAAAAGCGGCGCTTGAGGGCATGACAAAAGCACTGGCGCTTGAGGGAGCAAGAAGGAACGTTACGGTCAACTCCATAGCACCTGGGTTTATTGAAACGGATATGACCGATAAGCTGAGTGACACCGATAAAGAAAAATTAATTCAGCGTGTCCCAATGGGTCGAATGGGTCATGCGGATGATATCGCTAAAGTGGTAGAGTTTATTATGAGCTCATCTTATGTTACTGGGCAAACCTTCCATGTGAATGGCGGGATGTATCTGGCTTAAATGCCCCTAAATATCTAGTATATAAGACCTTTTTCGCTTAAGTCATTCGTATATTGGCTTTTGAAATATTTTTAGCTAAACTGTTCATGAACTAAGGAGAATTTTATGTCGTCAGTTGAGGAAAGAGTTAAGAAAGTAATCACAGAATCCCTGCGAATTGAGGGTGATTTTCAAACTACGGCTTCGTTCAAAGAGGATCTTGGAGCTGATTCACTTGAGTCTGTCGAAGTAGTTATGGCACTAGAAGATGAGTTTGGGATCCATATCCCTGATGAGGAAACTGAGAAGCTTATTACTGTTGGAGACCTGGTTGAATACGTACAAAATGCGTTAGAGCAAGACGACGCTGAGTAAAGAATGTTAGAACCCATTGCGATTACTGGAGTTGGGGTTGTTTCCCCTCTGGGTCAAGGTGCTGATACGCTTTGGCACAACCTCAGCAATGGTGTTTCTGGTGTCTCACAGGTGGATGTTCCAGTAGATTGTCGTTGTTCTATTGGTGCTATGGTCAGCGATTTCGACGAGACATGTCTAACCCCGCAAGAATCAAGAAAGTACGATTTGTTTATTCGTTACGCGGTTCAGGCTACTGCAGATGCCATATCAAGTAGTGGTATCACCACAGAGCAGCTAGCAACTGATCGAGTTGCGGTGACCTTGGGATCTGGTATCGGTGGTATAAAAACCATAGAGGATAATCACAGTAAACTTTTGCAATCTCCCAGAAAGGTATCCCCATTTTTTATTCCAGGCACAATCATAAATATGACAAGCGGCTTGATTGCAACCAAATTTGGTGTAAAAGGTGCTAGTTTATCAACAGTTTCTGCCTGCTCCAGTAGTGCTCATAGTGTGGCTCTTGGCGCGATGCTGATTGAGACAGGGCAAGCGGATATCGTTATTGTTGGCGGCTCTGAATATGCTACTAATAATATCGGTATTTCTGGGTTTGCTGCCATGAGAGCACTGTCAACGCGTAATGACGATCCGCAAGCTGCGTCGCGGCCATGGGATCAGGATCGCGATGGCTTTGTCATTGGCGATGGTGCTGCGGTTATGATATTAGAATCACAGTCTTCTATGAGAAAACGTGGTGCAGCACCGCATGCTTATTTAGTCGGTTACGGGATGACCTCTGATGGGTATCATATTACTCAGCCTTCACCTGACGGAGAAGGTGCGAAGCGAGCAATGCAACAAGCCATGGTGAGCGCACGCCTAAATCCTGATGACATTGGCTATGTGAATGCGCATGCTACCTCAACAACGCTGGGTGATAAGGCAGAGCTTCACGCGATATCTAATACTTTCGGGCATTTAAATCAAAAGCCCAAGATTTCATCAACAAAATCGATGCATGGTCACCTATTGGGCGCAGCGGGTGCACTGGAGGCACTCATATCTGTTTTGGCATTAAATAATCAGATTGTTCCGCCAACTATTAATTTAGTGAACTCAGAAGATGATTATGGATTTGATTTGGTGCCACATCATGCGATTGCACACAAAATGAGCTACGCCTTATCGAATTCATTCGGCTTTGGGGGAACAAATGTCAGTCTGGCACTGGCCCACCCATCAGCGATATAAAGATCCGTTGCAAATAGGTTTGCAGGTTATCTCAAACTGTATTAATTGCGCTCTTATTATACTCATGATGCTGCTGATCGACCGATCGGACATCGATCGTGTAGTTAGGGTTGAGAGGAATATGACACTCAGTCAAGTGCTGCACCAAATAAAGGACAAAAAATCATTTGCTACATATACTGTCCAGGCAATTGCTGTATTAATGGGTTATGATCATGCAATCCATACAGGTGAATATCATATAGAAAAAGATAGGCCAACTTTTGCGGTGATTTATGATATGCTCTCCGGCCATGTGGTTTTGTATCGATTTGATATCATTGAAGGGGATACAAAATATGATATTTACAATAAACTACTTAAAACCGACGGTATTAAGCTGAACGTTACAGTTAATGCCATTGCCGAGGGAAGTTTAATGCCGGATTCTTATTATTTCCCCCGTGGCACCACCAGCTCTGATATTATTTCGGTGGCGCACAGTGCGATGCAGGGTTACTTGGATTTCGCCTGGCATAATAGGGTTTCAAGTGTGATGTGGTTGAGTAAGGAAGAGGCTCTCATTGTTGCCTCATTGGTTGAAAAAGAGTCGGCAGATTCAGATGAGAGAAAAGTCATTGCAAAGGTGATTGAAAATCGCCTGAGGAAGAAAATGCGCTTGCAGATTGATGCCTCTGTTATATATGGAAAAAAGGACGTTGCTCGGGTGACTTACAAGATGGTCAGAAGAAAGCATCCGTATAACACCTATATCTACAAGGGATTGCCGCCAACAGCTATATGTATGCCATCTCGTGATGCGATCTTTGCAGCTTTACATCCAAGTGGCAGTGATGATACTTTATATTACGTTTTGCAAAAAAACGGAAAGCACCATTTTTCTGCGACGTTGAAAGAGCATCGGCGGGCCAAAGCGAGAAGGAAAAAATGACAACTTCACAATTTATAACATTTGAGGGCATCGAAGGGGTCGGTAAGACGACTCAGATTGAGAGGCTGGCCAGTTATTTAATGAGTGTTGAAATAGAGTGTTATCGTACACGTGAGCCAGGTGGTACTAAATTAGCAGATGATATTAGAGCCATTCTTGCGAACCCTTCTTATCAGATTAGTGATAGAGCAGAACTTTTATTGATGTTTGCTTCCCGCACGTCGCATGTCGACCAGGTTATTATTCCTCAGCTTGAGCGAGGTGCCTGGGTCCTTTGTGACCGATTTGTTGATGCTAGCTATGCCTATCAAGGTGCAGGAAGAGGATTTGGCGAGGATGTTATTAGCTACTTTGAGCAGTTAACCTGCCAAAATCTTATACCCGATACAACATTTCTACTTGATATGCCACTTTCTATGATGTTTGACCGAATTAGGCAACGATCTCAAGGAAAAGATCGTATTGAGCGCGAGCCTGAGGCGTTTTTCCAATCGGTGAGAACCGCATATCTATCTCGGGCACAGAAGAATCCCAAGCAGTATGTGCTTATTGACGCATCGGCATCGATTGATGAAGTGACTGACCAAATCATCTCAGCTATTAAAGTGCGTTATGAGATCTGATCAATCACAGGTTCTATTAGTTGCTGACTCTACTATGCAGTTTGATAACTATATTCAATCTTGGTCTTTGGATAAAATTGGACAAAAAGTTGATGTAAAAAACCATATTGACTGTATGTATTTTGATTTTTCTCAGACACCTGTTCCCAGTGCTGATGAAATTAGAGAGGGTTTAGCAAATATATGGTTAAGGCCTCGTGTATTTGATTACCGATTGGTCATTATTACGCATGTACAAAATATCAATACCCAAACTGGTAATGCATTACTTAAGATCATAGAAGAGCCACCTAAGCATGCTGAGTTCTGTCTTTTGACTTCACATATTGATCGTGTGCTGCCAACGATTCGAAGTCGCTGTATCATTAACAGCTTAAATAATCAGCAATCGGCATTTAGTGGTATGGGCCGTTATATTAGTTATCTTGAGGGAACAACCAGTAAGCAATCACTTGTTAAAGAGATGTTGGTAATTGATCAGCACGATGCGATAAAAGACCTGGGCGCATTAATCTATCATATTTTGAGAACTTCAAAACGAAAAGAAACGATGGGTGTTTGGCAGCAGTGGATCAAATTATCTAAAAAAGTAAACTCTAGAATTACTTGGAATGCGCAGCAGATTGTTCTTTGTCAAATTGACTTGTTGAATCAACTGAAAAAATTTGTGTGAGCCAATTAAAATATATCTGAGATAATAACTCCAGGTCAAAGATGCAGATGTGCTCATCAACCTGATGAATACTTTTGTTCAATGGGCCAAATTCAATAATTTCATTGCTTGCTTTTGCAAAGAAACGCCCGTCACTTGTGCCACCTTCTTGACTTAATTGGGGAGTTATAGCACATACTTGCTCTATGGCTTTGATCAGAGACTGTGTATGGGTTTTTGGTGCTGAATAATAGCTCTCTGATGCCTGCTGCCATTGATAATTTGTATTATCAGTGTATTTACTTACAATTGACTCGGTGAGTAATTTAACCTGGTTAAATGTTAGGCTGTCAGGGTGGCGCCAGTTAAACTTCAAACACACTTCACTCGGTGTGACATTGGAAGCAGTCCCTGCATGCATATCAACTAAATGAAAGTTAACATTTGGTATGGTGAACTCAGTCGATAGTGCATCTATCATTGCCATCACAGAGAGTATTGGGTTTTTATTTGAATCCAGGTAGGCAACGTGATGGGGTGGCAATTTAATCGTTAAATTAAGATAGGTGGATGCTCTTCGGGCGTTCTTTAATATATCTCCCAACACGGATCGAGATGTTGGCTCAATTACTAAAGTGCAGTCAGCTGTTTTTTGATTATCATTAAGCCATTTTACGATGTGCTTTGAGCCATGTATCGCATCTCCTTCCTCATCACTGGTCAGGGCCAATGCAATCGTGCCTTGTGTTTGATTTAGTTTAGACAGTGCACTAACACATGCTGCCAGTGGGCCTTTCATATCGCATGCTCCACGGCCGTATAGCATATTGTTTTTTACCATTGGCTCAAAAGGGGGACTTGTCCACTGACGCTCATCCCCAGGCGGGACAACATCTGTATGTCCTGAAATGATAATAAATGGGGCGCCTGAACCACGATATATCCAGCTATTAGTGACCCCTTTGGTTGATAGATCAATATGCTTAAAACCATATTCAGATAAATACTGGAAAATCTGATGCTGTAACCCGGAGTCGTTAGGGGTAATAGATCGCTGTTCGATTAAAAGTTTAGCAAAATCCAGTGGCTTGATCATAATGTGACTTACTTGATATATTTAATCTACAGTTTGCACTTGAAAATTGCAAATCTGTCGCTACATTGTAAATGACAAAACAATTTGAGGTTAAAATTATGTCGAATATTAAACCATATGGTGATCGTGTTGCTGTAAGCGTTGCCGAAGAAGAGACGATGTCAACAGGAGGAATTGTTATTCCCGATACTGCAGATAAAGAAAGACCACAAAAAGGAGTTGTCCAAGCGGTAGGTAATGGTCGTCGTTTAGATGATGGTAGCTTTGCTCAGTTAACAGTAGCAGTCGGCGATACGGTATTATTTGGCAAGTATGCCGGGACAAATTTCAAAACAGAAGATGGTGATATTCTTATTCTTAAAGAAGAAGATATCATGGCAACCATATCACAATAGGAGAATATAATATGTCAGCAAAAGTAATTACTCATGGCCAAGACGTAAGATGGGCCATTCTTGATACAGTAAAAAAAGTAAGTAAGCCAGTCACTGTTTCCCTCGGCCCAATGGGGCTGTTAGGAATGATTCAGCAGTATGGTACCCCTTCATTTACAAAAGATGGAGTCAGCATAGCAAAAGCCTTAGAGTTTAAAAATCCACTTGAGGAGTCAATCAAGCAAGCGATTATTCAGGGTGCTAAAGAAACCAATGATGCTGCTGGAGATGGAACGACTACTGCAACAACACTCATTGAGTCATTTGTCACTCATGGAATTAAAAGTACAACTGCCGGTGCTAATCCGATGGATATTAAGAGAGGCATTGATTTTGCAGTGAGCAAGGTTGTTGAGAACCTTAAAAGTATTTCTACAGACTGTGAATCTGATGAGTCAATTACACAAGTGGCAACGATTTCTGCAAACAATGATGCATCGGTTGGCCAGCTAATCTCAGAGGCAATTGCAGCAGTTGGCCCACAAGGTGTTGTTACTGTTGACGAAGGAAAGAGCGACAGTGATCAATTAGTGACGGTTGAAGGAATGCAGTTTGATAGAGGTTATCAATCACCTTATTTTATTAATAACCAGCAAAATATGATGTGTGAGCTTGAAAGCCCATTTATTCTTTTGGTTGATAAGAAGATCAGCAACATTCGAGAAACTTTGTCATTACTTGAAAATGTTGCCAAATCATCACGACCTTTGCTAATTGTGGCTGAGGATGTTGAAGGCGAGGCTCTTGCAACATTAGTGGTTAACAATATGCGCGGGATTGTTAAAGTATGTGCCGTTAAGGCGCCTGGCTTTGGTGATCGACGTAAGGCGATGCTTCAAGATCTTGCAACCCTAACAGGGGCAAAGGTGATTTCTGAGGAAGTAGGGCTTAAACTGGAAAACGCCACATTAGAAGATCTTGGTAGTGCAAAGCGTGTTATGATTTCTAAAGATGAAACTACTGTTGTTGATGGCTCAGGCGATGCCAAAGAGATTCAGGACCGCGTTGCACAAATAAAGGCTGAGATTGAAAACTCAACGAGTGATTATGATAAAGAGAAACTTCAGGAGCGTTTAGCTAAGCTCGCTGGTGGTGTCGCTGTGATTCAAGTAGGTGCGCCAACAGAGACTGAAATGAAAGAGAAAAAGGCACGTGTTGAAGATGCACTTAACGCGACCCGTGCAGCGATTGAAGAAGGTGTTGTTCCTGGTGGTGGCGTTGCACTGATTCGATGTGTGGCGGCCTTGGAAGGTCTTCAAGGTGAGAATGAAGATCAGACAGCTGGGGTCAATATTGTTCGAAAGGCGCTGGAAGCTCCATTGAGAATGATTGTAAGTAACGCTGGTGAAGATGCGTCTGTAATTGCAAACAAAGTCAAAGAGAACAAAGGAGACTTTGGTTACAATGCAGCAGTGAGTGAATATGGGTCAATGTTAAAGATGGGAATCTTAGATCCTACTAAGGTCACACGATCTGCACTTCAAAACGCTGCATCTATCTCAGGTATGCTGATTACCACAGCGTGTATGATTACAGATGAAGAGACTGAAGGCGATGCCGGCGCTGCAGCTGGTGCCCCGATGGGCGGCATGGGCGGCATGGGCGGCATGGGTGGAATGATGTAACCCAAGCTGAATTCATTAAAAGGGGGTTTTTGCCCCCTTTTTTTGTGTTATGATAGTATAAAATGGAATTGTAATATGAAACTTCTCGGCTTTGCTTGGTCAATATTTTGGAGATTTTTTCTCCTGGCTTTTCTGGTTTTTTTCACATTTTTTGCATCGGGTGCACTTAATATGGTTGTTACCGATCAGCATAATCCAATCAGCAATGAGCTTGCAGCTATTTCTGGATTAATTATGTACATCACCTTTATAGTTGCGGTATTTTGGGCGTCAAAGACGTCGTATCCATTTAAAAACTATGTAAGGAATTTTGTGATTGCAGAAACAAATTAAGAGTTATGGCCAAGGGCGGGTTCGAACCGCCGACACAAGGATTTTCAGTCCTCTGCTCTACCAACTGAGCTACCCGGCCATATAGGAATTTATACCTTTATCAGGCGACTACGTCAAGTTAATTTGTATCACCTTCAGGAGTAAAACCTGGAATATCGGTTTCTTTCCCTTCAAATAGAAAAGCGGTCATTTCTTGGATAATAAATTCTTTTGCTTTTTTATCACTGGGTCGCAGTCGATATTCATTAATTAATTTAGTTTGTTGTGCTTGCCACTCAGCCCATGCTTCTTTGGAGATATTTTCTAAAATTTTATCTCCTAATTCACCTGGAAATGGTTTTTTCTCAAGAGCAGGAAGCTTTTTCTTTTTTCTAAGGCAGTAAACATAGTTCATTGGTTGTCTCCAATTAGTGATTGTTCGATGGATTGATCAATTTTTTCAATAATTTTTCGAATTGCTTGCGGGATTGCGCTCGATATAATTTCTGACTTCGTTAACCATTGGTCGATGCCCTGTGGCGCATCTGGCATCACATTATATGTAATATTAAGTTCACGGTGTGTCAAGATATGGCGTTGTTGAAGTTGGTGTGCTGTACTACCTGATTCAGGCATATCTGGAAAGCATAACAGTGATTTCCAAATTGACTGGTCTCTCCATCGCAGCGCATACTGCTTATTCTCGTTGCGAAATACATGAAAGTGCATCGTTACTTTCTTTGTTGGTGTAGGTTTTTTTAATATCGGCAGTACATGTATGAGCCCCTGGCTCTTTGCAGCGCAATGATCATTAAACGGGCAATGGCTGCATTCAGGTACTTTTCTGCACACAGTGGCTCCCAGGTCCATGATGGCCTGTGTATATTGCCGGGTATTCTCATCGGGCATATTTTCAAGGGCGATTTGTTCGATAATCTTTTTCCCTTTCGATTGTTCCACGGGTTCCTTTATGGCATAGATCCTGCTAATTACCCTCTTGACATTACCGTCAACAACAGGGGCTTTTTGGTTAAATGCTTGTGATAATATTGCGTTGGCTGTACTAAATCCTATGCCTGGGAGACTGATAAGCGCCTCGAAAGTATCCGGGACCCTGGCTTGATATTTTTCATGCATTATTTTTGCACACCGATGAAGATTTCGTGCTCTTGAATAGTAGCCAAGACCGCTCCAGTATTCCATTAATTCACTTTCTGCTGCCAATGCAAGTGAGGTGATGTTAGGAAAATTTGTGATAAAACGAATATAGTAGGGGATAACTGTTTTTACTTGAGTCTGCTGCAACATGATCTCAGAAATCCAGATTTTATAGGGATCATTTGATTGTTGCCATGGAAGGTTGTGCCGGCCGTAACTGTCATGCCAATTAATAAGTAGTTTTGCAAATTGCATCCAATACCCGTGCTTGTTAAGATCATATAAGCAATCATTATGTTACCGTATGAGTGATTCGAAGTACATTGAAAGTTTCTCAAGAAGAGGTGGAAGGCTCAGTCAGCGCCAAAAAAATGGCCTAGCACAGCTAAACACTAACCCTGAGATTAATATTAATCTGCCCGATGATTTTGAGCGTTTCGCCCAGAATCATCAGGTGGTGGTTGAAATTGGGTTTGGTATGGGGGAAGATTTGCTTCATCGCGCCTTAGCTTATCCTGATGTAAGATTTATTGGTGTGGATGTCTATCCGCCAGGCGTTGGACACCTGGCAAGTTTAATTATTGAATCCTCGATATCTAATATTCGTATCGCTCATCAGGATGCGATGGATCTCCTACGGCAGATTCCTGATCAAAAGCTTGATGCCGTACATTTATTCTTCCCGGATCCCTGGCCAAAGAAAAGACACCATAAGCGACGACTTGCGTGCCAAGGAACATTTATTGATCTTATTGCAGAAAAATTAAAACAGGAAGGTATATTTTATTTTGTGACGGATTGGGAGTCATACTATGAGCATGTGAATGACACTTATAAAGGCTGGGTGCGATCTGAGCCAATCGTTGACCGGTTGGTCTCAAGCAAATACGAACGGCGCGGAGTTAAGCTCTCGCATGAGATATATGAACTTAGCCTGTCAAAGCCTCTGCTTGATCATGATGCTTTCTAGTCTGAGGTAGATTTTGAAAAACCTTACGATGCCATTTAACAGGCGCCGCTGATAAGATCTCTACGTTGAGTGACATCTGATTTGAATAAACGCCATGGACATTTAAGCTATACAAATGGTACAGCCCAATTTGATCACCTGGCTTAATCATTCTTAGCAATGTTCCGTGCTCAAGGGTTTGTACAATGGCAATATCATTTTCAAGCTTTGCGATATCATCACGATAGAATCGACTGCCACAGACATAATCTCCTGGCATATACACAGGTGCCATCGACTCATCTTTGACAATAAAGTCAATAGCGTTGTCATTACCCTGTCTGAAGTAAAGTAACTCCTTGGTGATTAGGTCAACATCTGGATGATCTTTTCTTACATCAGCTTCAGCATCTTTGATAAAATAGGGTCCCTCTCCAACGCCATGAAGAAGCCATGCAAGGTCGCAGCCAACATTTTCTGCTCTGAATGCTTTAAGAATCAATATAGCGCCTTTCTCGGTCAGTCCACCGTGGCGATCAGATTCCCAGTTTTGCAATGTCCCTCTTGCAATACCATAATGTTTTTTAAAATGGTCCCGTGGTTTGTTGGTCATCGCACGAACGCACCTAAGCCTTGCTGCTCTTTGTTGGGATGATGATTCATCATGAAGCGACGATTTAATTTTCCTTGGCATTACAATCCTTAAGCCTTACTTAATTTCATATTAAATTATAAATTAACAGCTGTCTAGTTATTAATCTTTTATAAATAGTATGATATGAGGCAATTGTGGTAATTTTTCCCAAGACGGGTTTTATGGAATGTGCCATTTTGATTGATGATGAGTTCATCTTTTATGGCTTTATGTGTATGTGTAATAAAATGTTTTTTCGCATCAGTTGAAAGCATATTGAGCTGATCTTGATGAATCGGGGCAGATAATCTCCAGCGGTTAAGAGCAAACTCAAATGCTTCTTGTTTTGCGTTAATTTGATGTGATTTAAATGTTTTTTCTGGCTTGAGTAACTGAAAAACTTTTGGATTTTTCTCCGCATTAAGGCGAATTATACCATCGTCGGTCGTGATTTTACCGTGAGCACCTGCCCCAATCCCAAGGTAGTCTCCATAATTCCAGTAGTTTAAATTATGGATGCAAAAGGCATCATCCCGACAAAAGGCAGATATCTCATATTGGTCCATATGATGGAATATCTCATTGTGGCACAGTGACTCTATTTCTGAGAGAGTCTTGTCCTCCGGTAGGGTAGGCTTATATTTATAGAAGTATGTATTTGGCTCAATGGTAAGCTCATAAAAAGATAAATGCCCAGCGCCTATTGATAGTGCCGTTTTAACATCTAATAACGCTTCGTTGGGTGTTTGTGTTATGAGTCCATACATTAGGTCAATATTGACAGATCTAAAGCCCCTACCAAGTGCATATTGACACATATCATATGCCATTTTACCGTTATGAATACGTCCAATCTTATTGAGTAGGTGGTCTTGAAAAGATTGCACCCCAATGGATAGTCGATTGACACCTGCTGATAAGAATCCATCTATGTGCTCTTTATCGATCGTTCCTGGATTGGACTCAAGAGTAATTTCAGTTTCACTACTAATCATGCCTTTACTTGCAAGTGTGCTAAGAATCTCTCCAATAAGCTGTGGTGGGCAAAGACTGGGCGTTCCGCCACCAAAAAAGATACTTTTTATCTTTTTAAATGGGAACTTATGCTCAAGAAAATCAAAGTCTGCAAGAAGCTTTTGGGTATATTGCTGGTAGTCGGGGTTAATCGCAGTGTGCGAGTTAAAATCACAGTAGGGGCATTTTTTTACACACCATGGAAAGTGAATATAAAGTGAAGGGTTACTCTGTGTTCTCATTAACCAGGCCAAAGATGATAACATCGACAAACTCGCCATTGAACTTGCGATATTTTTTTAGGCGGCCTTCTTCCTTAAATCCGACTTTCAAGAGTGTTTTGTGAGATGCCTCATTCGTAGTCAATGTATAGGCTTCAATCCGGTTAACCTGCATTTCCTCAAAAGCATATTCAATAATACCGCGTAGGCACATACTCATAATCCCTCGCTGCCAGAATATGGGGTTAAGCTCAAATGCAACTTCAAGTCGATTATGATACATTTGCCAGTTTTCATAACCAACCGTTCCAATAAGACCATGCTCAGCATGGTTAATTCCCCAGTAAACAGACTTTTTATTTTTAAATAGTGATCTTAGGAAATTAATTTCAACCAGCGCCTGGGTAATTGACTGAGGTATAACATCGTTAGGGATAAATGGTGCAACTTTTGGGTCAGATAGAATGTTCTTTAAAGAATTAGCATCTGTGTGTTTTAGTTCTCTTAGCAGAATTTCATCAGAAAGTTTTAGTTCAGGAAAATGATTAAATATGTTTAAGTTCATGCTAGTATTATAGCAAATAAATTTGGTTTGACTAGATGATTGGCCTCGGGATAGAAACATCATGCGACGAGCTGGGCATTGCCCTAATTGATTGGAAACAAAGCAAAGCGTGGCATGTTTTAAGATCACAAATTGACTTACACAAGGTGTATGGTGGCGTTGTGCCGGAGATTGCTGCGCGAGATCATGTTGAGCATATGCCAAAACTCCTAAGCCATCTTTTAAAAGCGTCAGGTGTTGATAAAAGTCAAATAAACCATATTGGTTATACTGCAGGCCCAGGGCTCATCGGAGCATTGCTTACGGGTGCGGTATTTGGTTGTAGTTTCGCACAAGCATTAAAAATTCCTGCGATTCCCATTCATCATTTAGAAGCACATATTTTAATGGGGTTAATGGGGCAAACATATCAACTACCATTGATGGTATTACTGGTATCAGGTGGACATACACAGCTGCTGTGTATGCATGACTATGGTCGATATGAACTGATTGGTCAAAGCTTAGATGATGCTGCTGGTGAGGCATTCGATAAAGTTGCTAAAAAAATGGGTCTTGGCTACCCAGGTGGGCCGATAATAGAGAAGATTGCTATGGTAGCAGGGGGTTCAAAGCCAGAATTGCCATTCCCGCTTAGACACCAAAAAGAATTTAACTTTAGTTTCAGCGGACTAAAAACGGCCACAGTACAGGCTTGGGAACAATCAAATAAGATGCCAGAAGACCAATATGCCATTGCGGCATCATTCCAAGCAAGAGTAATTGATAGCTTGTGTGATGTGATCAAGCGAGCAAAACAAAAAATACAATGTAAGCAAATCGTGATTGCTGGTGGTGTCAGTGCCAATCAGGCACTTCGCCAAGCAATCAATGACAGAGTCGGGTTGACTTTACTAGCGCCACGCTTAGATTTATGTACAGACAATGGTTTGATGAGTGCATATACAGCCGGATTAAGGGCACACCTTAAACACTCACATCTGCCAGCACCACAATCCCGGTGGGATATTACACATCTTGAGTCATTTAGCGTAAAGGGTTGTATAAAGTCGCTTGATGTTATCTCGGTGTAAAAGAATGATAATTGATCCTGTGGCACACCAGATGATTTGGTTGACTAAATTCATGCCCTCAGGGCATATGACGCTAAAAACTGTAACGCACAAAACACTGCCTATACCTAGCTGATTGAAGCCAAAGCCAAATGTAAGAATAGTGATTAGGCACAACAAGGCATTTAATGGTGATAACACAAACATAGCACCCATCCAGCAGGCAACCCCTTTTCCGCCAAGCCCTAAAGGAGGAAATATATGGCCGATGACAGTAGCTATCATCCCCAAAAATGCGTTATCTTCTGAGTAACCCAGTGTGATCATGATCTTATAACATGCGATGGTTTTAAGGCAATCAAGTAAAAAAGTTAAGAAGCCTGCCACTTTGTTTTTTCTTGCAACATTCGTTGCTCCAGGATTTTTAGATCCAAAAGAATCGGGACTTGCTATGCCAAATAACCGAGCAATTATGTAGGCAAAACGCAAACTGCCAACTAGGTAACATAATGTAAGTACTAATGTTTCAGCCATAGTAATGGATCCTTTGCAGCAAGGTTGTGCTTGAGAGAAAAGTATAGCTCATTTGCAAAATCCGTTCCAGAAGAGGATTCTCCAATAAATTCAGTTTCTTTTACATACTGACCTTTATGTGCAAGGACCTTTTGTAGATGGCCATAAAGACTATGGTATCCAAAGCCATGATCGATGATGACAAGATATCCATAAGAGGGAACCCATTGATCATGCACGATCACCCCTGGCCATACGGCCCTTATTTTACTGCTTTGTTTTGTTTTTATAGTGATGGCATCATTGGTATGATTACTTTCAAGAATTTTTTGTCCATATTTTTGTATGACTTCTCCATTGACTGGCCAGGATAGCTGGCCTTTTTTAGTCTCAATAGATATCAATTCTCTTTCCTCATGGGGGAATGCTAGCTCTTTATTTTTGCTTGCAGCAACTAATCGAGTCATGGCTGTTTGCAGCTCGACAATTCTTTTTTTAAGGTCATATCGCTTTGTTTCCATATCATGAATTAGAGATTGTTTCTCTTCAAGCAATGCGATGCTTTTCTTGCGATTATTTTCTTGAAGGTTATGCGCGGCAAGTTTTTCGCCTCTGAGAGATGATAAATCCTCTTGGTGCTTATGAATTTTCTTTACATAGTAGGTGGTGTAAACTTTTCCAGGATTAGACTGCAAGAATGATAATTTATATAGTTTATTCATTGCAGTAGCAACTTCATTATCAATGGATTCAAGCTGAGTAGTGAGTAGATTGATTTGTTTGTTTATGGTAATAAGCTGATTTTCAGCTACTTCATGTTTCTCGCTGATTAGTTTAAGTTTTTTCTCCTCAATAATAATTGCCTGATCAATCTCAGTGATATTTCTATATGATTCACTAATTGCATTTTGTGTTGAAAGTAGCCTATTTTGTGCGCAGCAAAGTGAGCAAATGATGAAAAGCAGTATGTAATTTAATCGGTTCATTCGAGTATATCTTTGTGCATTTCATCAGGAATAGGAAGTTCAAGCAGAGATAGAATGGTAGGGGCAATATTGCTCAAGCTAGCATTATTAGATGCCGAAAGTTTCCGCTTAGCACCGCACAATATAAATGGGACTTTGGCCAATGAGTGCGAAGTGGACTTCTCTCCATTGGCAAGTAGCATCTGATCAGCATTGCCATGGTCAGCGGTGACAATAAGAATAATATTCTTTTCGATACATGCTGTGTGTACTGCCTTAAGACACTGATCAAGAATTTCAACTGCCTCAATACTTGCAGAGAGGTTACCTGTGTGCCCAACCATATCCGCATTCGCAAAATTGCATACTGTAAAATGGTGCTCGGAAATTTCTTCAATTAATTTCTCAGTAATTTTGTGCGCTGACATTGCAGGTGATTGGTCAAATGTTGGCACTTTCACCGATGGGATTAACACGCGTGTCTCATTGGAGTAGGGTGTGTGATTAAGCGCATTAAAAAAATAGGTAACGTGAGCGTATTTTTCTGTCTCGGCAATACGAAGCTGCTTGAGACCGTGTTGAGAGATCACTTCTCCTAGAGTATTTTTAATGGGTTCTTTGGGGAAAAGGCATGGCATACTATCTTGACCAGGGTAGTCTGTGAATCCGACGTAAGAGGCAGGGTATTGATCTTGTAAACGTTCCAGAATTTGAATAAATCTATCGGCTCTAAAGTTACATGCAATCACTGTATCGTTTGTTTTAATGGTGCATGGGGAAATTGATTGCGGAGCGATAAACTCATCTGATAGCCCATCTTTGTAGTGCTGGCTGAGATGGTTATCTAAGTTATTCTCATTGTCAGATACCATCGCATCGATAAACATCTGCGTTCGATCCCAATTTCTATCACGGTCCATTGCAAAGTAACGTCCAGCAATGCTGGCAATTTTGATTCGATCAGGGTGGTTTTCAATGAGGTGAAAAAGAGCAGCGCTGTCATCTTTGAAAGATTGGATGGGGCGGTCCCTTCCATCAGTTATAAGGTGGATAAATATTGCCCTATCCGACGTGCTGATAAGCTGTTTTATGAGTGTTGTGATGTGTCTTATATGAGAATGAACCCCACCTGAGGAGCATAGCCCGAGGATATGAATATCTCCTGAATTGATAAAATCAATAACGGATGTGTCTTCAAGGATATGATCAATCTTAATGAGATCGCTTGGGATCATCCGGCCAGAGCCTATGGTCATATGGCCGATTTCAGAGTTGCCAAACTGACCTTCAGGCAGTCCAACCCATGATTCACTAGCATGCAATAAACAAAACTGTTCTTGCTTAACAAGTTGATCATAATAAGGTGTATTTGCCTGGGATATGGCATTATGGGAGCTAGGTGTATTATGACCCCAGCCATCGAGTACTAAAAGGCAAACAGACATGTTCATATGATCTATTCTATATGGATTTATTTGAAATACAATCTTTGTGTTTTTTTTCTTGATATCATCAACCATTGTAGTTAGTCTAACTGATATATTTGGATAAAATCAGTGGATACGATAATCGCATTTATAAACGAGCATATTTTTCTTGTTGCTCTTCTTATTCTTACAATAATCATGTTATTAGTTGAAGAATTCAGGGCAAAAGGGGCTCTTGAACCTGCAGATGCTGCAATTTTGATTCAAAAAGGAGCCAAGGTTCTTGACGTACAAGATGAAAGCAAAGTTAAGCGGACGATTGAAGGGGCCAAGAAGGTCAAATCAGATAAATATGATTGGACAAAGCATAAGGACCGAACTTTACTCATCTATTGTGCTGATGGCGCAAAGTCAAAAGAGATAGTTGGTGAACTTACAAGTCAAGGAATCAAAGAAATCTATTTTATAGCTGGAGGATTAAATGCCTGGGTGAAAGATGGATTTCAGGCAATTGATGTTAAACCGGGGAAAGCAAAATGAGTGTAACGATCTATACATCAAACCACTGCTTTTACTGTGACAAGGCCAAAACTTTGCTTAAGCAGTTAAACGCAGATTACAACGAAATTAATATACAGGCCAGCCCAGAAGCGCGAGAGCAGATGCTGAGCAAAAGTGATGGTCGCAGAACTGTCCCTCAAATATTTATCGATGATTATCATGTCGGTGGATGTGACGATTTATATTTGTTGCATGAGAAGGGTGAATTAACTAAGCTTTTATCAAAATAGGAGAAAATGATGAGTGAAGCACAACATACATTTAATATTGAACATATTTATTTAAATGAGTCAAAGTTCGAAAGCCCCAAGCCATTTCATCTAACCAACAAGGACTGGCGCCCAAACGCAAATCTAAAGCTGGATATTAAGTCAGACAATCATGAAGAGCGTTATGAAGTATCAATTGTGATTACTGTTGATGTTAGTATGGAAAAAGAAGAAGTTTTCAGAGTTCACGTCAATCAAGGCGGGACATTTTTGATTAAAGGTTACAGTGAAGAAGAAACTGAACATTTAACTGAGAGTTTCTGTGCATCTATCTTATATCCATACGCAAGGCAAAAAATCTCAGATATGATTACATCAGCTGGTTTCCCACCACTGCATTTGAGTCCTATTGATTTTGAGACTAGATATCGTCAAATTAAAGCTAAGCAGGAAACTTCAGAGTAGTTTCATCCTGTTAAATTAGGTCTATATTGAAACAGTATCTATCACTTTTTCGTTATACTAAGGCGCATAGACCGCTTATGGTCTTTGCCGCTTTAGCTACTTTATCTGCTGCTTTTTTGGATGCCCTTCTTATTAATTTCATCAAAGATATTGTAAACAGGGGTTTTGTGCAGCAAAATGTGAAATTTTTGTCGCTTTTCCCAGCCTATATCCTACTTTTCTTTAGTTTTAGAGCACTTGCAGGTTACAGCTCAGATTTTCTTATCCAGAAAGCAAACTTCTCAGTTTTAAAAGATATGAGGCGATCATTCGCAAAGAGGGTCCTTAATTTACCGCAGTCATTTCTCGACCAGCAGTCATTAGGTAAAGTCCAGTCCTCTTTTAGTTATCGTATCGAGCAGATGTCACGTGCTTGTACCCAGATTATACTTTGCTATGCCAGAGAGTCATTTCTTGTCATTCTACTTTTGCTGATTATGTTCATTGAGAGCGCTGAAATGACCGTAATTGCACTGCTTGCTATGCCAATTGTTTACCTGTCATACCGCTATACTGCGGGATTGCTCAGAAAAACTAACCTTAAAGTACAGGAGCAAGTTGGCGATATGATGCAGTTATCTGGTCAAGTATTTGCAAATGTTGGTGATATCTCTACTTACCACTCAAAGTCTTACTTTTCCGATAGATTTGATCGATTACTTGCCAAAAACTATGACTCTGAGCTACTTAGTGGGCATTATACGGCATTTTTATCTGCTTCTTTGTATTTAGTGACTGCAGTTCCCCTTGCGTTAATGATGGTTTGGATTTTCCATTTTGGGTCAATTCCAACGGTAGGTAGCATTACAGCGCTGCTAGCGGCATTGCTCCGCATTATTCAGCCACTTAAAATACTCAGTCAGCTTACCAGTGATTTTCAAAAAGCACTTGCAGCACAAGAGGAGATCGATCGATTTTTTAAGCAGCCATTGGCAAAAGAATTTGTCTCTGGACAAACCAAAGATATTTCTGTTTCAAATTTAGTTTTTGATATTTCCGGTGAGAGAATTCTTGACCAAATTGGGTTTCATTTTAAGCAAGGCCAAAAGGTTGCGGTTGTTGGTGGCAGTGGGGCAGGAAAAAGTACCCTTCTACAAATTTTATCAAAAATCTATCCACCTACCAGTGGATCAATGGAACTACCTCAGAAATTGGCATATGTTCGACAACATCACTGGATATTTAGTGCAAGTATTCGTGAGAATCTTATATTTAATAATTCTGTTGATGATGAGCTAATTTGGTCAACGCTAAATGACCTTGACCTTCGTGAGGTTGTTGAGTTACTTCCACAATCATTAGATACGATTATTGGCCAAGGTGACTTGCTTTTATCCGGTGGCCAGATGCAGCGCTTGTGTCTTGCTCGGGCAATTTTGACCGGCGCAGATTGGCTCTTGCTCGATGAGATCACATCTGCACTTGATCGTGTCTCTGAGCGAATAGTTATGAATAAAATATTCGATATGGATAGTGGTGTAATCGTTGTAACTCATCGCCTGAATTATTTATCGAGTTTTGATATGATTCTGCTAATGGATCAGGGTCAGGTTGTTGCGACAGGATCATTTGATGATCTCCTTGAGCAGAGCCTGGATTTTAAAAGCTTTTATCACCGCTTGGCAAAGAAAACTGAAACGGTTTAGTAATACATTTAGCAACGAATCAATTCATCGGTCAATTTATGACTATAAACAAGTTGACCCTAACAATACCAGTAATATTGATTGCATGCTTCCTAAAGATTTGTGTGGCTGTCCTAAGAAATGGCTTGACGCACGAATAAGTAAAGAGAAAGAGCTTTGCTGGGAACGTGAATATGCTCAGCTTAATCAATTTATTAATATATCTCAGTATGGAAGTGTAGATAGCCTTAAGAGTGATTTTCTTGACTTATTAGTGGTTGTTTACCGCAGAATAGTTAATACTCAGCATATTTCACAATTTATGAAATTTATACAGAGTTTTACGCTACAAGCAGACTCAAAGCAGTTCGTGATTTATGACAATAATTATTATATTAATCATTTCAATACCTTTTTTAGATTAACAGAACCGCAAGAGAAAAAAGGCTTAAGATGTTATGATTACATAAAAAAAAATATGCAAAGAGGGTTTTATAGATACAAAAATAAGGTATTCATCAATAGTCTATTGATATTTCTAGCAGTGGTCATCGGATTATTACTTCCACTTTATAGTACTATATCTAAATGGTTAATTGTTTATATATCACTGCAGGGAATCAGTGATGTATTGACTGTTGATCATCTATTAAAAATTAAACTTAAAAATCGCTCAAGTATTCGAAATATATTTAACAACCTCCTAATTGCAACTGCATTTAGCTCAAGAGGGCATTTAAATGATCGTGCATTTTCTCATGCGAGCTTTCTGACTTTTTCGTATGAAATATTAGTCGCTGTAGGTGCTTGTTATATTTCGGGCTTATTAAGCCCGGTAGTTCAAATCATATCGATTGCTTCGATACTATTATTAGCTGCGTATTTGAAGTTGTATTTGTTTAAGCCAGAAGCAGGTTCTAATCTACTGAAATACTATTCGCCAAACTATACTGCTCCCAGTTATGAGCAATCAGTTAAATTTAATATAAAGCACACAAATATTGTTACCTCACAAGCAGCTCAGGATGACATTGCTCAAGAATCAGATGAAGAATCTTCCCCCCTTAATATTAGGGAAAGGACACTTCATTCCTCAAATTGTCCTGATCTAAGAGTTTATATACCTTGGATTAGACTTCCTAATTAGCTCTTTTTGTAAATTATGGAGTAGCATATGAGATATTCATTTATTTTTGATTTTTTCTTTTAAACTTTTTAGGAACCGAGCAATTGCGCCACCTGTGATATGCGCATGATCGAACACAATCGTAAGCGGGATAGTTGTGTGGTCATTTTCGGTGAATAATTGCCCAACACCAACAGATATATTTGATGAGGAGCATAGTAGCGGTATGCCATATCTACCTGCAATGCTTCCAAAATTAGAAAACAAAATATCAGGTTTTTCAAGCCAGCTATTTGGAAATTGTCTTGCGCTAATATATTGCTTGAGCTGAGATATCGTTTTGACTGTCTGATTATAGTCAGCATCGATCGGGGGAGTCACAATTTGAGTGATATCATTATCATCAATAGCGATACCAATTTTTGAAATTTTTAGCTGTGTATGCTCTTGGCTTGCCTGGTAGATGGCAGTTAGCAGGTTGGAAGTGATATGGCATGGTAGGTTGATTGGAGCGTGATCTATCAAAGTGGAGGTGGCTCTTTGTTCACTTGCTTGACTGATTCTTTGCATGGGAGTTTGTTTTACTTTATTGATGTAGTTATTAATATTGCTTTTTTGGATGATTGTGCAGGATTGTTGGATCTCTAAAAGTTGTGTATCGGATAGCAATAATTCTTTGGCAAGTTCCATTGCATCGGGATGAATTTTAAATTTCCTCGCTTGTGTGATCGCTGGCTTTTGCACAATGGTCTGCGGAATATTTCCTACTACTGGAGATAAGTCCTCAGATAGAATACTGCACATTGCTTCTCCAACGTAAACTCTATCACCCGCTTTTTTGAGAAGTGATGTAACCATTCCTTTATCCACTGCAGGAATATCAACAAGAGATTTATCTGTTTCTACAGTGAGCAGTAGTTGATCAGCAGCAACGTTTTCTGACTCTTTGATATGCCACTGCTGAATAACTGCTTCAGTCAGGCCCTCACCGAGATCCGGCAACTTAAAAGTGTGTTCTTTCATGGCTAAGTACTTCGTTAATCAATTGCATGATTTCCTCTTTTGAGGGAGGATAGTGTTTCTCATTTTGGTAGTAGGGACAAATAATATTTTTTGCCCCGATGCGTCTTATTGTACCAGCATCATGTAACTCATTACAGAGCAGGGTATAAATTTCTGAGCCCAGGCCGCATTGTTGCATGGCCTCATGAACGATGACTGCTCGACCAGTTCGTCGTACACTTGAAATGAGTCCTTCTTTGTCTAGAGGATTAAGTGTCGACACATCAAGTACTTCAATTGCCAACCCAAATTCTTGTTTATAAAAGGTTGCAAGTTCAAGGCACTCCAATGTCATTGCTCCCCAGGTTATTAGCGTAAGGTCTTCTCCAGGCAACAAAATTTGTACTTTCCCAAACACGGGGATAGGTGGGTTTAATATTTCGTTACGTACTCGGTATAGTCGCGTCGGTTCTAAAAAAACAACCGGGTCGTCAGACACTACCGCTTGTTTTAAAAGATGATAGGCATTGAATGGAGTTGAGGGAACAACGACTCTGATACCAGGGGTGTGGCATAACATGGCTTCGGTTGATTCAGAGTGATGTTCAGGTGCATTGACCCCTGGGCCAAAGGGTGTACGGTAAACAAGTGGGCAGGATAATTTCCCTCTGGTTCTATTACGAATCCGTGATGCATGTGAGATGATATGATCAAGTGCGCTGTACATAAAGCCCATAAACTGGAACTCAACGATTGGGCGGTAGCCAGCAATCGCCATGCCAATAGCCATCCCGCCTAATAGTGTCTCACTAATCGGGGTATCAATAACCCTTTGTTCTGAAAACTGATTTTGCAGGCCTTGTGTAATTCTAAATACGCCACCTGTCTTACCGATATCTTGTCCAAGGAGAACGACTTGAGTATCGTCAGCTAGGCACTGAGTCAGTGATGCATTGATAGCGGTTGCCATATTATGCCAGCTCATCTTGACTCTCCAAGGTGATCACTGGCCCAAAGGTGACTGTGTAGATCATCAATGGTTTGTTTGGGGAGTGTGAGGAAATATTTTTGAGCTTCTAATATATCGTTATCAGCGTTTCTTTTTATTGCTCCTAGCTCTTTTGGGGAATAATTTTTTTCAAGTAGGTGCTGTTCATATAGCCGAATAGGGCACAACTTTTCTTCGTCGGACAATTCCTGTTCGGTTCTATACAGGCTGGCATCATCATTGGTTGTGTGTGAGTCTAGCCGGGGTGAAAATACTTCAATGAGTAATGGTGCTCGGTTCTTTCTTACTTGCTTGGCAGCATTGCCTATAAAAGAGAAAATTTGTTCGGGGTGATTTGGTTGATTAAATGATTGTGTTTCCAGCCCCATATTTGAAAATTTTTCTGCGATTGATAAATTTGCAGTCTGAAGGTTAAGTGGTGTTGAGATGGCGTATTGGTTGTTATTTACAGCAAATAATATTGGTAATGAGTGGATCGCGGCAAAATTTATTGATTCATATACCTCGCCTTTTGAGCTGGCACCATCGCCCAGTGTCACAAGACATATATTTGAAGTTTTCGCAAGTGCCATTGCAACTCCTGTTGCATGAGATGTTTGCGATCCAATTGGAACATTAATTGGAAGTGTGTGTGGGGGTAGGGGTATATTACCTCGCTCGTCCCCGGCCCAATATTGGAATAAAGCATGTGCTGGATATCCTCGGTAAAGCAATGCAGCATGGTCTCGATAGTAAGGGCAGTACCAGTCTGTGTTGTTAAGCGCCACTGCGCATGCTAGAAAAAAGATTTCTTGCCCACGTGATGATGGGAATGTTCCAAGCCGTCCTGTTTTTTGAAGTAATTTAGCTCGGTGATCGAATGCCTCTGTTAAGTATAGAAACTTCAGGTGTGTCAGCTGGCTATCATGCATGATTAATATGGGGAAGTTGGACAAGAAACTGTTGCGCACTCTTGCCAATCGCTCTAATGGTTGAATTAATTTGGGTGCCAGTCAAATGATTTAGCTTGCCATAAACGTATATCAGTCCGCCTGCATTGGCAATATAATCAGGAATATAAGTTGCGGTTAAACCATCACAAGTCTCACCCACTACAAACTGATTATTTGCTGCACCAACAACAATTTTACATCCCAATTCTTTAATACGGGAAGGTGTCAATGTATGTCCGACTGCGTTAGGACAAAAGACATCAATTGACTGGCCTTTTTCATACACATTAACTTGATCAGAAAATTTTGCGTATTTCTCGCTATCGGTCTCAATGGCATACAGTTTACAATTATGCTTCAAAAGCATCGGAATCAGTTGCTCGCTGACCTGTCCGAGCCCCTCCATCAATAGCGAGGCGCCTGAAATATTAAACTGATGGTGCTCACATGCTGCTAAAAGCGAATAGTAAACCCCCGCAGCTGTTGCATGAGCTGTCTCTGAGTGGTGAGAGTGTGCGCATACATGCTGGGTAATCAGTGAGATACGGTCCATGTCGTTTTTATTTGTTCCCATATCAATTGCTGTTATGTACTGCCCATCTAATGAGTCAATAAACTCAGCTGATTCTTGCAATATTTGACTTCGGTGATCTGTCCACTGGTTATCAGTGCAATAGATAACTGCCTTACCTCCACTGAGAGGAAGCTTGTGATGCATTGCTTTATTAAGCATCGCTTGTGCAAGTAAAAGACAGTCGTTTTCAGCATCCTGCTCACTGTTGTACTTGATGCGTCTAAGTCCTCCAATAGCGGGATGAGAATCATTTTTGAACAATGAAATAATCAGCAGGGCCTGTGATAGCTTTTTTTTTAAAACAATATAGGATCGCTCAGGCGCATTAGAATCGCTCGGTTTGTTTTTCATGCTCTGATGCCTGCTGCAGGGTAACATTAAGTTCGAGTGTGGATTGATCAGAGTCACGCTCAAGATTAACCTGTACTTGATCAGCGTCAACATGCACGTATTTCTTGAGCACATCGAGGATATCTTTCTCAAGATGCTTAATAAAGTCAGGTAAATTTTGAGACTTACGCTGATGAGATACTACAATCTGTAACCTTTCTCTGGCTATTGATGCAGTTTCGGAAGGCGGATTGCTTCTCCCCATAAAGTTATCGAGGATGCGTTTAATATTCATCACTAACTCCAAACAGCTTCTCTAGAATGCCTTTTTTCTTCCCTTTTGTAAAGCGCATTGGTGTGGGCTTTCCAAGCAGTCGATCTACCGCATCAGAGTAGGCCATTCCAGCATTACTATTTTTCTCAAGAATGACAGGAGAGCCCATATTTGACGCACGTAGTACTGCGTCTGATTCAGGAATAACTCCGAGTAGATCAATAGAAAGAATATCTTGAATATCTTTAAGTGGGAGCATTTCGCCTTGCTCAACTCGAGTAGGAGAGTAACGCGTAACCAATAGATGCTCTTTAATTGGAGCGTCGCCTTTTTCAGCTCTGCGAGTTTTACTTGATAGTAAACCCAGTACACGATCTGAGTCTCTGACAGATGAGACTTCAGGGTTAGTAACCACGATCGCCCTGTCAGCAAAATACATAGCAAGTGTTGCACCTGCTTCAATACCAGCTGGTGAGTCGCAGATAATGTAATCAAACTCAGCGCTGAGGTCTTCTAACACCTCTTGGACGCCTTCGATCGTGAGTGAATCTTTGTCTTTAGTTTGCGATGCAGGGAGAATAAATAAGTTATCAACTCTTTTATCTTTTATCAGTGCTTGGTGTAATTTTGCTTCATGATTGATCACATTTATCAGATCATAAACAACTCTACGCTCACACCCCATAATCAAATCAAGGTTTCTTAGACCGACATCAAAGTCTACGACAGCCGTCTTATATCCACGTACTGCAAGTCCCATTGACATAGCTGCACTCGTTGTTGTTTTTCCGACGCCACCTTTTCCGGAGGTAACTACGATTATTTCAGCTGATTTATTCGTTGCCATGGATGCCCCTTGTGTACTTAACATTTTATATCACATCTTAGCTCGCAAATACAAGTCAGCTGCTGATGCCTCTTAAAGAGATTGTCTCATCATCCAGCTCAGCAACAGCAGTACTTGGACAGTAACACTCTGTTTGTTCGCTGGTTGTATATATACCCGCTATGCAAATTAGCTCTGGATCGAAAGCTTGAGCAACGATTTTTGATTTCTTGTCTCCACTGGCGCCTGCAATCGCACGGCCCAGTAAATTGCCAAAAATATAAATTGATCCATTGGCTACAATTTCTGCCCCTCTAGATACATTTCCGATAATGGTAAGATTTCCTTTAGACTCAATTTGCTGGCCAGATCTGACATGTGTGGAGCGGATAACGTCACAAGAACCCACAGACAAGGGCTCTTGCTTTTCAGCTGACTTTTCACTGGCTGTAGGGCGAGTGGTTATTTCTTTAAGCTGGGCTGCTTTCACAGCTTCTTGTGCGACCAATGAATGACACCCGCTTACACCAATGACGTTGATTTTGTGAGATTGACAGGCCTTGTAAACTTGGATGATAAAATCAGCACTAATGTTTGTATTAATTTCGCTGATATTAAATATCATGGGTTGGTTTTTGAACAGTTTGGGGGCCTGGGCAAAATGTTCTGACAGCTGGCGAGGCGAATCGGAAGCCACCTGTTTAAGATGGAGAATAAGTATAGTCTGCATCATGCCTTTGATCTCAAAAGCGTGACTAATAACGCTGCTTGTCACGATAACGCTCCTTTATCCTTCTGTAGATCATATTACACCCTCAGAAATTATCAATAGAAATTTGAATGTTGACGTGAAAAATTAATTAGTTATACTAAAATGTCGGAGAGATGGCTGAGCGGTCGAAAGCGGCGGTCTTGAAAACCGTTGAAGGGGGCGACCTCTTCCCAGGGTTCGAATCCCTGTCTCTCCGTAAGAAGGAGTTTCTATGAACGTGTTAATAAAAGTTATTATTGTTGATGACCATGATCTGGTCAGAACAGGTATAAAAATGATGTTATCTGATGTCCAAGGCATCAAGGTAATTGGTGAGGCTTCTAGCGGTGAAGATGCTGTTATGTTGGCTAAGACAAGTCAGCCAGATGTTGTATTGATGGACGTTCGGATGCCTGGCATTGGTGGTATTGAAGCAACAAAAAAGCTGTTAAGAGTAAGCCCAGATTCAAGAATATTGGCTGTTACTGTTTGTGATAGTGACTTATTTCCTACGCGCTTGATGCAGGCTGGTGCATATGGCTATATCACTAAAGATGCTTCGATGTCTGAAATGATCAAGGCAATTAAAACTGTTTACCAGCGACAAAGATACATCAGCCAAGATATTGCTAATCAACTGGCTATAAAAGCTTTAACTGATAATGGTGAGCCTGTATTTGATATGCTCTCCGAAAGGGAACTACAAGTTTGTCTTAAGATTATATCCGGTGGTCGTGTACAAGAAATCGCTGATGAGCTGTGTTTAAGTCCTAAAACAGTTAACAGTTACAGATACCGTATTTTTGAGAAATTGAATGTTAAAAATGATGTTGAGCTCACACACCTTGCTATCAAACATGGTTTACTAGAGAAAACATCCGAGACGGATGAGTGAGCCTGATCCGTTATTAGCCCGGGCGAAACGACTTCCTAAGCAGCCCGGTGTTTATCTTTTTAAAAACGCACTTGATAAAGTCATATACGTTGGTAAAGCCAATGTGATCAGAGCTCGCGTGCTACAATATTTTCAAGTAGATCGTCGGTCGAAAAAAACCCAACATTTAATGGAAGAGGCAGTTACTGTCGATTTTTGTATCACAGGATCATCAACGGATGCATTAATCTTAGAAAATGAGCTGATCAAATCATATCGTCCAAAGTATAACGTTGCTCTTAAGGACGGTAAGTCATATCCCTATATTGCCATTAGTAACGATCCATACCCTAGAATCAGTTTGTACCGAGGGAAACGCAGGCGAGATGTTGAATATTTTGGTCCGTATCCTAATGCGCGATCCGCAAGGGAGGCAATGGTATTTTTACAGAAAATATTTAAAATAAGAGACTGTCGTAATAGCATGTTTAAAAATCGATCAAATCCTTGTATGTTGTATCAAATTAAACGTTGCTCAGGGCCCTGCGTTGGATTGGTGTCCAAAGACGATTATCTGGATCAGGTTAATCATGTAAGGCGATTCTTAAAGGGAGAATCTAAGCAGGTTTTATTTGATTTAGATCAGCAAATGAATCAATCCTCAAAAAATCAAGATTATGAGAAAGCAGCTTTTTGTCGTGATGCGATTTCATATGTTAGTTCATTACTTGAAAAGCAAAATATTGAGAGAGAGGGACATTTTGATATTTGGAGTTTGGGTCAGGATGCCTTTCGGGTTGTCATTCAGCATTTTGTGATTCGTGATGGTAAAATTAAACACGTTGCCCACCAAGAATTTGATGGGCAAAACATCGAGAATGAGGAGCTTAGCTCATGGATTTACCGTCATTATATGAATGAGCCAGTGATAAAGGGTTTAATAATTCACATCGATGAACAGCTCAACTTCAGTCAGGAACTGACCAGTGCATTGATCGATCAGGGTAGGATGAAACGTGAAAAAATACGCCAGAAAGATCAGGATCATCTCAAGCAATGGCTAGAACTAGCTAAGGTTCAGCTTGAAAATGTTTTACCGTTTTTGGCGGTTGATAAAAATGATTACCAAAAGATGATTATTAAAATTGCAAAAATATTTGAGCTTCAAGATACAAGTAACTTAATGCTTGAGTGTTTTGATATCTCTCATTTGCAGGGTGATTTTACCATTGGTAGTCACGTTACTCTCTCTGAAGAGGGCCTTAGAAATGACTTGTATCGAATCTACAAAATCCAGCAAGAGAATAAATCAGATGATTATGCCTCAACTTTTGAACTGCTTTCTCGTCGTGCTAAAAAACTTCAGGCTGATGATAAGAAAATTTGGATCATTGATGGGGGTAAAGGTCAGTTATCAACAGTGAAAGAAATAATGGATTCATCCCCTCAGGTGGTTGGGATGATCGGAATTGCTAAGGGGCCTACTCGCACCTTTGCTAACGAAAAATATTTTCTTCAGAGAAAGGGTGAGCACCGACTTGAGCTGATTAATTTAGAGCTGGGGATTCGTCAAACCATTGGCCGACTTCGTGATGAGGCACATCGTTTTGCGCTTAATGCAAGTCGTAAACAGCACCAAAAATCAGTGATGTCATCTCGATTAGATGAGATTCCTGGAGTGGGCGCTGTTGCAAAGCGGCGTCTTAAAACACATTTTGGAAGTGTGAAAAATATTATGAGTGCTTCACCTGATCAGTTAATGCAGGTGCCAGGTATCGGGAAAGATACTGCGAATAAAATATACGCCTATCTTCAGGATTCAAAGTAAATTTGTATCTTTTTAATCATGCTGTTACTATAACTCTGGTTGGAAGCCCCCTTTGATTGTGAGCATTGATTTAAATTTATCAGTATACATTACCTTGACGCGTATTTTGCTTGCGCCAGCTCTTGTGATTGCTACCATGTATGGTTATCCCGTACCAATTTTACTTGCGATATTTCTTATTGCCGCGTTAACAGACTGGATGGATGGAGCATGCGCACGCTTGATGAACCAGGTTACTGCATTTGGTGCATTTTTAGATCCGATCGCAGACAAAGTTTTATTTTTTGCAAGCTTCCTCAGCATTGTTATGGTCACTGGTGACGTTTACCTTGCAGTCATGGGGTCTATGATGCTGGCGCGTGAACTAATTGTCACCTTTATGAGAGTTTATAACAACTCCCATGCTTTATCTGTTAGTTTAATCGCTAAGTATAAAACAGGCTTTCAATTCGCTGCCATAGGATACCTGTTCCTTGCGGTAGCATACCCAAGCTGGTGGCCTTATAACGTAGGAGTTATTTTGTTTTTCATTAGTCTGATTTTATCGGTTGCTTCAATGTTACAGTACATAAAAAGAGTAACTTATGCTTGACAATGACCAGGTAAAAACAATAAATTGAATGTGCGCGGGAATAGCTCAGCTGGTAGAGCACAACCTTGCCAAGGTTGGGGTCGCGAGTTCGAATCTCGTTTCCCGCTAGGGATCACGCGTGGCTGGGTGGCAGAATGGTCATGCTGCGGACTGCAAATCCGCCTACGCCGGTTCGATTCCGGCCTCAGCCTTGCCCGGGTGGCGAAATTGGTAGACGCAAGGGACTTAAAATCCCTCGGAGGGTGACTTCCGTGCCGGTTCGACTCCGGCCCCGGGCATAATTTTCACGGACATCTATGCTAATATTCAAACTTTCCAAACAGTTTCTTCGTGCGAGTAACCAATCTGGGTTTGTTCGTCTTACAGTTTGGCTTGCTATTCTTGGAATTATTCTTGGGGTAATGACGCTCAACGCAGTAAGCAGTGTGATGAATGGCTTTCAGGAAGAGGTGAGAAATAAACTCTTTGGTATCGCTGAGCATGTTGTAGTTCGTTACTATGAGCCAGATAGCGAAGATAAAGATAAGGAATTCCTTGGCAGGATTGATAATATCGAGTATGCATCACCATTTTTAATGAACGCGGGTATATTAAAGTCAAAAAGACAAGCAGCCCCTGTGTTTATTCTTGGTATAGATCCAAATAAAGTCAATTATGATCATATGCTGTCCGACACCACTGCGCTTGATGAACTGTCGCCTAATTCATTTAATATTTTGACAGGAAGACAAATTGCTGCATCATTATTTTTAAAAAATAACTCACATATCTATCTATTAACGGCGCCTCGTCCAGATCAATTATTAATGGATGTGAATCTGAAGCGTGTACATTTCACTCAAGGCGTTAATTTCAAAGTTGGGAAGCGTCTTGAGGAAAGAATGGCTTTTATGCATATTACTGACCTACAAAAAATTGCGGCTCTTGAAGGTAAGATTTCTGGCTATAATATTCATTTGAAAGACCTCTATGACGCGCCTTTACTAAAATCCCAGATACAAGAGCATATGGGTGAGCGTGCCTATGTATCTGACTGGACAGAACAATATTCAGAGTTATTTACTGCCTTGAGGTTGCAAAAATCTGTGATGATAGTGTTACTTGCCTTGATCGTTATAATCGCTTTATTTAATCTCACAACCGGTCAGGTTATGCTGGTTAATGAGAGAAAGTCATCGATTGCTGTTTTAATGACCTGTGGCATTTCGCCCATTCAGTTAACTGGAATCTTTTTACTCCAAGGTTTGATGATAGCAGGTGTTGGAATAGTGATTGGAACCTTGCTGGGCTACTGGGTATCAAGTCATATTGGGGATTGGGTGAAATATTTTGAACATATTTATCAGATTCAGCTAATATCTCAAAAAGTGTATATGCTGGATTATTTGCCACACCGCTACTGTTTTATTGACAGTATCTATATTGCGTTATGGACCTTACTCTTAACACTATTATCATGCCTATATCCAGCATATCTTGCTAATCAAACACATCCAGCTAAGGTGCTCCGGTATGAGTGATGTTATTATTGCCAAGAATTTGACAAAGATTTCTGATTTTAATTCAAGCCAAATTTTACTGCGACAAGTTGATTTGGTAATTGAGCAGCGTAAAAAGGTTCTGATAACCGGTCCATCAGGCTCAGGGAAGACCACTTTGCTGCATACTTTATCAGGCCTGGATAGTTTCAATAAGGGAAGTTTAGCCCTTTTAGGGCATGATATGGGCAGTTTGTCACATGCGAAAATGCGAGAGCTTAGAAGGAGAGATATTGGGATTGTTTTTCAATTTCATCATTTGATTCAGGGTTTGAGCGTTCGCGATAATATAATGATGCCGTTGATGATTCAGGGTGTGACTCACAGTGACATCAACACGATTTGTGAGATTTTAAATTTATCAGATATGTTACTTTCACAGCCTGTGAATTTATTATCTGGAGGTGAGAAACAACGTGTTGCACTGGCAAGATCATTGATTCACCGACCTAAAATTCTATTTCTAGATGAGCCTACCGGATGTTTGGATCAGAAAAATGCACGTGATTTATGGGATATGTTGTCATCCTTGCATAGTGTGTGGGATATGACTGTTATTGTAGTTTCACACGACATGGGATTTGCAAATTTTTCAGATCAACATTTGACGATGCTTGATGGTAGGATTTACTGCTAGTCACTTTCAATATACCCTTCCATTTCATGCTCATCCATAATGCTGTAACATTGATTTTTCATCTCTGAGATGGAGACATTTTCACTAATTGAAAAAGTAATTTGAAAATGAATTTTTTGCAGTTCCTCTCCTAGAAATTGGCAATATTTAATATTTGCATCAAATGACAACAGGCAGCGATGTAAGGCAAGAAACCCATCTTCATTGCGAAGTGTTTTACACTCAATTGTATACTCCATTGAGCTTTTTTGTGTACTTGTTTGGATTTCAGATAGCCTAAAATGCTCACCACTGAGCTGCTTTTTTATCTGCTGTTCTATATGAGATATGCTTGCAAATGTGCCTGCTAACCTAAGTAGGCACACTTGGTATGTTGAAATGTAATCACAGAAAGTGACACGACATTTTGATTTTTGTGCCAGTTTCAGTAACTCATTTAAATGATCAGACTTGCTATTTTCAAGCAGAAGTTGAATTTCTCTAGTGTGTGTGCCCATAATAACGATACATATTTGTTACATACTAACGATTTTTTAGGGATTTGTATATGCAAGGGATTATCTCCGCACTTGTTACGCCATTTACTCCAGACGGTGAGATCGATTGGGAGGCCTTTCATTTATACCTCGATTGGCAGCTTTCATTTCAGCCGGATATTATTCTTGCTCTGGGTTCCACCGGTGAGGCTCATCTCTTAAGTGACCAGGAGCAAATGGAGGTACTTCGCTTTGTTGTAAAAAAATCACGGCACAAGGGTGTCAAGGTGATGGCAGGAGCAGGTTGCGCTGCTACAAATACAACCATCGAAAAGGCGAAGTGCTTTGAGCAGTTAGGTGCTGATGCGTTATTAATTGTAACTCCTTATTATGTTAAACCATCAGCTGAGGGGCTTTTTGCTCATTTTACAAACGTGGCCTCTGCTACTAAAGTGCCAATTGTTTTATATAATGTGCCAAGCCGAACGGGTGTTGACTTAGAGCACAAAACAGTATTAACACTGTTTGAGCATGAAAATATTATTGGAATTAAAGAAGCTTCTTCGGATGTCAATCGCATTGGCCAGTTAAGAAAGTATACAGATAAATATATTTACAGTGGGGATGATGTGAGCTGTTCTGAGGCATTAGATTTAGGCGCTGATGGCGTCATTTCTGTTATCTCAAATTATATGCCAAAGAGCATGTTCAATATGTATAAAACTGATCAGCGAGATCAGTGGAGAAAAAAATATAAAGGCTGGCTTGAAGAGATCGGTAGCTATGGCCCCAATCCTGTTGTAATAAAAGCGCTGTTATCAGAAGCGGGGTATATGACTCCAAGTGTGAGATTGCCTCTTGTTAGACTATCTGACGCAGCACATCAACGTCTTATTTTATCAATTACCCAATAAACTAATCTTCTTCAATGGTTACTTTAATACTATTGGCATTTTGCATCAGATAAAGTGTAAGAAGTATACTTGCAATCATACTTATAAATATCGTGCTAAATTTAAATGTCACCCATAAATCATAGGATAGATACATAACAACAAATGTATTTGCAATGGCCATTAAGAGCGAGAAAATTATGATGCTATAGTCACAGTTTCTCCAAATAGCCCTATCAACGTGAATTTTTTCACCAATTAATGACTGGGTTATCGGTGGACGATCCATTTGACGATTAATTGTCGTTATGACAGAGAATATCAAAAATGTAATTGTGGGCTTCCACTGGATATAAACTGGATCATTGAGCATGATTGTAATGCCGCCAAAGAGCATAACTGCATATAAAGTGATAAGTTCTGATTTAGGGATTTTCCCGTAATGAAGTTTTTGTGCAAGCGCTGCAACTAATGTGCCCGCAACCAATACTTTAGTAGCAAGCATCGCATCGTATGTATAACGGTATGAGATAAAGAAGAATAGAACAGGTAATAATTGATACATTTTAGCAATTCTGATTGACTATTACTAAGATTATAGCCGTTAATTTACGCCTGTAAAGAAACATTGGTGTTTTTTCAGCTTGCCGCTATAATGACATATATTATTACTGGCATGCAATTTGATCTACCATATCAGTCATACTCAGCCCGATACCAATGTCATCTCACAAGCTGTTCTTCAGTTACAGCAAGGGAAGGTCGCAATTTACCCAACAGACTCTCTGTATGCAATGGGTGCGATTTTGCCAAATTATGAGGCGCTTATCACATCGTTGAGTAAAGTTGACCGGCATAAAGATTTCTCTCAGCTTAGCTTGTTGGTAGACTCATTTGAAATGGCCCGAGAGTATGCACTGATCTCAACCCCAATCTACCGTGAGATGAGAGCACAAAAGCAACCTACAACTTGGTTGCTTCCAGCTTGCTCACAAAAATTCAAGAAAATGAAATTGCCTAAGCGTCAGTCTGTAGGAATCAGGTTATGTCAGCACCCAGTCGTGTTGGAAATTATTCGCTCGTGCCAGCTTCCGCTTGTCAGTGCCTCTTTAGAGGAGCGTGACCCTGAGTATTGGCATTATGCAGACCCAGAGGAGATTCAGCACCGATTTAATCATTGTGTGGACTTGATACTGCTTGCTGGATTTGCCAGTGGTGAGCCAAGTGAAGTGATTGATAGGACAGGCTGATGAGAGATATGTGGTGGCAACAAGGCTGGGAAGTTAACTACCAATCCATTCACTGGATGATTGACCAATGTTGGATACAAGGAAAATATTGGCATAATCCAGAATCAGAGTTAATGTTAATTTTGTGTCATGGCCAGATGGCAAACTCTGCATGGTGGCAAGCTATCGCTGGACATTTGGCTCAAAAATACTCTGTTATTGCCGTTGATTTCTCAGGCATGGGAGACAGTCAGTGGCGAGAGGATTATCACATTGACCATCATATTAAAGAAGTGGGACACTTACTTGATTTATTTAAGTCTCATAAAGTCATCACGATTGGACATAGTTATGGTGGTTTTGTTGGGCTGGGCCTACAGATGTTAAAAAAGTCAAATCATTTAGCCCATATGCTTCTTGATACCCCGTTACAGCCACTGATGAGTCAGCCCAAGGGTATTCCTAATGCGCATAAGAAATCCAGAGAGATTAACTTCTATCCAACAAAAGAGGCGATTTATTCACGATTCAGAATGGTCCCACATCAGCCGATTAAAGATAAGATTTACACAGATCATGTGATTGACTCATCGATTATTCATACGGGTGAGGGTTGGCGATGGAAATTTGATCCCAGTATCATGATTGCACTACTTGCCAGTGAAAAGCCACGGCCGGAGTATCGAATTCCAATGGGTTATATCGGTGGAGAATATAGTCCTTTTTGGTCAGAAAAGGAGCAAAGTTATGCCCAACATCAAGGATGGCAGGTTATGACATTAGAGGGTGCATATCACGCGCTGATGTTAGATGCTCCCTATGAATTACATTATCAAATACTTAGGCAGATTGAATTATTATGTTAAGAATACAAAAATTTCTAGCAAACCAAGGGATATTATCTCGCAGAGAGGCTGATGCTGCTATAAGAGATAAGCGAGTTAAAATTAATGATGAGTTGGCAGCATTGGGGCAAGTACTTGAGCCAGGTGATGTAGTGAGCGTTGATGGTAGAGTGATCGTGCATAAGATCATCAAAAGTCAAGTTTTTTTATACAATAAGCCGCTTGGGAAGATTTGTTCTCTGAATCCTGACAAAAATTACCGAAGCATATGGGAGGATTTTCCTGTTATTAACAGTGGAAAGTGGATTTCAATTGGTCGACTGGATGTGAATAGTAGTGGACTGCTTTTGGTCACTAGTGATGGTGACCTTGCCAATAAAATGATGCACCCTTCCTCTAATTTAGAACGGGTATACCGAGTGCGTGCAATGGGCCGGTGTGATAAGGAAATTATAGATAAGATGATAAAAGGAGTGATGCTTGATGATGGGAAAGCAAACTTCAAAAAAGCAAAATTAATTAATATAAAAAAAGAAGGTCTTAACCAGTGGTATGAGGTTACTGTTACATCAGGAAGATATCGCATGGTAAGACGTATTTTTGAAGCGGTTGGACTTCAGGTTAACCGATTAATCAGGGTCCGATTTGGACCATTGATTTTGCCAAAAGAGCTAAAGCCTGGTAAGGTCATGATGTTAGATGAGATTGATATTAACATTCTGAAACAGAAATTCAGGCAATAATATGATACTAACTCCACTGATTGCTCTCATTGTATTATCTGGTGTTTATGCTTACAGTATGAGCGTAGGCGGCAGGCCATTACTCAAGTTTTTTAGCATGTTTATAATGTGTGCTGTGATGTTTTTCTATCTGTGGCTGGCAGATACGATCAGTTTATATGAATACCATCAGTTTATCAGCACGCCATCCAAGGATCAGGCTGCACAGAAGTTAAAATATACCTTAATGAGAAATGATCTTGCAAAACGCCACCGACTCAATCCAACTATTACAAACAGTGAGAATTTAATGGTTATTTGCCAAAAATTAGGCGAATACGACTGTATGCTAGATGCAATAAAATGGCTTAAAACGCATAGGGCATATCCACCAATCGATGCTTCACTCCTAGTAGAGGCATATTATCATCTTGAGAATGAAAAGATGGGCCCAATGCTTGAGAATGCACTTGCAAACTGTCAGCCAGATGCAAAAGAATACCTTAAATGCATGTCATTTAAGGCCAGGGCATTATATAACTCAAAGCGTTATCAAGAGTCAGAAGAGGTTTGGGGAAGGATGATTCACTCAGCGGAAAAAGATGATAAGCGTCTTAAGATTTGGCGCCAATCACAGCAGGCTGCAAAAAATGCTCAAAAAGCTGATATTGCTGGCAATTAGTTTATAATTTTCATACAATCAACACATGAATGAATACTTGCTCTCAAAGTCTTGGTTCACCATCGCCAGAGCGATACAAACCTTGGGTTTGCTCTATCTTCCCATTGGTTGGTTGCTCGCATGCTATTGGGTGCTTTATATTGCGCCAGTTGATCAAGTACAAGGAGAGATATACCGCTTGATCTATATCCATGTTCCATCTGCTTTTATGTCACTTGGTATATACGCTGTGATGTGTGTCTTGGGATTTTTATTTTTATGTTGGCGGGTTAAGTTTTTTGATGAGGTGTCTCGATCAATAGCACCGATTGGTCTAGCAATGACTATTATGGCTCTTATCACAGGCTCTTTATGGGGTAAACCAACGTGGGGGACATACTGGATATGGGATGCGCGTTTAACCAGTGAGCTAGTGCTCGCTATTTTTTATCTATTATTTTTAGTTTTGCGACGCCAGAGTCACCCATCTGCAAAAGTAGTTGCATACGCTGTTTTACTAATCGGTGTGATTGATGTGCCCATTGTTCATTATTCTGTTAATTGGTGGCATACACTGCACCAAGGTTCAACGGTCTTTGCAAATCATCAGGCAATCGATCCGTCGATGTTTTGGCCACTGATTTGGATGGTTGGCAACTTTACTGTGATCACTATGTTACTCGGTAGCTTAAGGTTTACTGCATTGGTGAGGGGGCATTTGTAATGAGTCTGCTTTTTATCTATCTTGTTGTGACGTGTTTCTGGGGATGCTGGTTAATGTATGCATTTATCAAAAGGTAGCATATGAGTCAGCTGCAGCAAAGACGGCTATTGATTTTGACCTGTTCGCTGTTAGTAATTGCGGGACTGGTGTTTTGGATCATGCGTTCAATTGGAAGTCAGCTTAATGTATACCTTACTCCTTCACAGGCACATGAAAGAGAGCTTCCTACCGAATACCGTGCGAGGATTGGCGGCATTGTCGAGCCAGGATCTCTTGTTTATATAGATAAAGAGCAGTTAAAAATGAGTTTTTTTATCACGGACCTTCAACAGCATATTCAAGTGGAGTTTGCTGGGGTTGCCCCCAGTTTGTTTAAAGAGGGGAAAGGCGTGATTGCAGAGGGGCAAATAAGTAACGGAGTGCTGATGGCATCAAGGATTTTAGCCAAGCACGATGAAAATTATAAACCACCGGGGATAAAATGAATTCACTGGGTTCAGTATTATTGATACAGCTGATTATCAGCCAGATTTTCTCACTGATTTGGCACAAGACGCCTGGACTACTATATCTTGTTTTGCGCATTGGTGTGATCACATTGACCGCGGCAGTGCTGTCACTGTTTTATAGTTTTTATACCAATCATTTTGATATTATCTACGTCTCTCAGCACAGCCATTCTGATTTATCCTGGTATTATCGTCTTAGTGCGTTATGGGGTGGTCATGAAGGCTCGTACCTTCTGTGGTTATGGATACTAAACGTATGGGGAATCATCTATCTTCGTCCGCTCAATTCAAAGCTTGAATCAGCGCTTTGGTATATGATGTTTATTTCTGCGATGATGGGAACCTATTTATTCTTTTTCTCTAATCCATTTACAGAATATATTCCAGCAGGGCCGCCCAATGGTGCAGATCTAAACCCGCTTCTTCAAGATCCAGGAATGTTGATTCATCCTCCCATTTTATATATCGGCTATGTGGGATTTGTTATTCCAATGGTGTATGTCCTTGGAAGTTTCTCAAGTCCATCGGTAAAGGAAGATTCAGAACTTCTCAGACGAGTTTCCTCTCAAATTGTTATGTGGCTCACCCTTGGAATTGCGCTGGGAAGCTGGTGGGCATACCGTGAACTGGGCTGGGGTGGATTTTGGTTCTGGGATCCAGTTGAGAATGCCTCATTAATGCCATGGCTTGCAGGGGTGGCGATGATTCATATGGCGCGTGTTTCAAGTGTCAATCCAGCTTATTTATATTGGCTTCAGTGTTTGGCTTTATTGGCATTTACCTTGAGTGTCCTTGGCTCGTTTCTTGTGAGAAGTGGTGTATTAATTTCGGTGCATACGTTTGCCAGTGACCCAAGTCGGGGAGTTGTATTATTGTTGATGCTAAGCGTTATCAGCCTTATATCGGTTATTTCGTTGTGGCGCTATGGTTATAAAGATGATGCAAATTCCCCAATTAAAGCGAAGAATACAATGCTGGCATTTACTTCAAGCCTTATATTTATGTCTGTGCTTGCTATTGTTCTACTGGGCACCATTTATCCTTTAGTGAGTGAGGCAGCTGGGTTGGGTACGGTTAGTGTTGGCGCTGAGTATTTTAATCAAATGATGACGCCATTAATGATTGGGTCGTTGGCATTGATGTGTTTTGTTATGCCGATATCGCGATTACAGTCTATCTCCTTTTGGCTAATGTGTTTTGCCTTGTTTGGTGTATTAATGTACTTCTATCCGCTGAATTATTTTCCAGCTGCAATGTTGCTCGTTACTATCATGGCGCTAGTCAGTCAGTTCTTTTCTCATCTTAAGCGTTCAACGATGATCACTCATATCGGATTTTGCGTTCTTTTAATTGGCCTTATTCTTCATGGTGACCGCGCCAGTTTTAATGAACTTGGTATCAAGCTTAATGAGCAAAGAGAATTGTCATATCCTAAGGTTACTGTGGCACTGGATAATGTTTCTGAAAGTCAGGGCGACAACTATGTTGAGCAAGAGTTTTTATTAAAAATCGTTGGGAAAGAAACGGGGAGTCAAGTGCTTCAGCCAAAACGTAGATACTACCCTGTAAGTAATCAGGTGATGAATAAAACAGCATTGGCACAATTGGGTTTAACGGATATATACGTCAACATGGGAGACCAGATTGATAAAGACATGTGGGCACTGAGAGTTTATATAAAGCCTGGAGTAGTTTTGCTATGGCTTGGCGCTGCAATAATGTTTGCTGGGTTCTTGCTGGCATCCAGAAGAGGAAAAAATAGTGTTTCAATCTCAACAAAGTAATCGAATAGTCCAAGTCATTATCATTGTTTTTGTATGTCTTTTGTTTTGGGTATTTCTTAATGCGTTAATTACGCCGGTAACGAAACAACCATCAACACTTGTTGGACGCGAATTGTATTTGCCTAAACAGCTTCAGATAGACATGAAAGAAATTACTCAGTCAAATAAAAAGGTTGCTCTGTATTTTTTTGCAAGCTGGTGTTCCACTTGTGTTAGTGAATATAAGACTTTACTTGATGATAAAAGTGATACGCTGTGGGTGGGCGTATTGTACTATGATCACTTAAATGATGCTAAAAAGGCATTTCCGGATCTTGATAAACGCTTTGCTTTGATTTTTGAAGATCTTGATGGAGAGTTTGCGCTTGATTGGGGCGTTAAAGGTACTCCTGAGATATTATTGTTTAAGGATTCTAAGCTACTTGAGCGCAGTTATCGATTGGAGCACTCATGAGCCGTATTATTATGATCATGTTGATCGGATCACTTTTTGCTCTTGGGCCCAGCGAGCAACAACGCTATATGCAAATAGTGCAAAAATATCGCTGCGTTGTATGTCAAGGTCAGGCGATTGGAGACTCATCATCAAAGATAGCAAACACTATGAAGCAGCAGATACAAACAATGCTTGCAAATGGCCAAACAGATAGTGAAATCGATACTTATTTGGTTGATCGTTTTGGAGAACAAATCAGGTTTTCTCCAAAACCATCACTCCTGCACAGCCTTTTATGGGTGATTCCAGTGATATTAGGGCTTTTGATGACTATATTTATCAGGCGTAACTTCCGGGTCTTCATCAGCCACTTTTCCGACGTATAGTTGCCTTGGTCGAGTAATCGGCTGAGAATATACTTCTGCGCGCTCCTTGATATGAGACAACCAACCTGATGTTCTTGCTAATGCAAATAATACAGTAAAGAAATTGGTTGGGAAATTCATTGCGCTAAGCATTATACCTGAGTAGAAATCAACGTTGGGGAATAGGGCTCTTTTTTTAAAGAACTCGTCATTTAGGGCTTTCTTCTCAAGATCTTGTGCCAGGTCAAAGAGAGGATTATCTTTTTCTGCTTTGGAGATAATATCTTTAAATAATTTTTGAATAAATGTTGCTCTTGGATCTTTGCTTTTGTATACACGGTGTCCGAAGCCCATCAACACTGCTTCTCTTTTAGTTACTTTGTCAAGAAAGCTTGGGATGTTTTCACGGTTGCCAATTTCTTTTAGCATATTCACGCAAGCTTCATTGGCACCACCATGCTTTGGCCCTGAAAGAGCTGCTACACCTGATAGGACTGAAGCATAAGGACTAGCATCTGTTGAAGCAACTGTGGTTGTCGTAGTGGTAGATGCATTTTGTTCATGCTCTGCATGAAGAGTGAAAATGGCATCCATCGCTTTGACAAAATCATCATCGAGGTGAAACTTAGCATCAGGAAAGCACATATATAAAAAGTTAGCACTGTAACTGAGCTCTGGATCAGGATCGATTGGCTTTAGGCCTTGGCCATGACGATAAATTGCGGCACATATCACAGGAATCTTTGCAATAAGGTCAATCATCGCATCGTCGATAGATGCTGATTCATTGTTTTTTGGTTTGAGCATAGTCGTAGTCAGCAGCCCCATGAGAATTTCCATAGGATGTGAACCCTTGGGAACAGTTGCTAGGTAATTGAGTGTCTGTTGACTGAGCTTCATATTCTTATCAAGCTTTGCTTTAAATGCATTTAGCTCTTCTTTGCTAGGTAAATTACCAAAGTAAAGTAAATGTACTACTTCTAAATAGTCATGATCAGAGGCCAGTTTGTCGATGTCCACTCCGCGGTACTCCAGCTTGCCCTTAGCACCGTCGATAAAACAGATTTCAGATTTGCACGCTGCAGTGTTTTTGAATCCTGGATCATATGTAAAGTAACTAGATTTTAGAGGGGAGACATCAATGACAGTCTGACCTTGAGATGCTCTTAATAATGGTAGCTCGAAAATATTGCCTTCAACTTCGAGTTTAGCATTTTCTTTAATATTCGTTCCTCTATTCATCTAATTTACCTATTTGGATGCACCATTATATTGAAATTGCTTAGAATTTAAAAGAGGTAGCCGAACATTTCTGAGTGATGGAGGAGGGGCATCCCATATGGCGAAAAATTCAGATGCATTTGGGTGAATATATATCCCCCAAATAGCCCAGAGCTGATTGTCACAAACAAAAAATGGCAATATGCCTCTTAACCACGGTGGTACTTTTGATTTTTGCATAATGCGTTTAATAAAGTGTCTTGATATGATGTTTTCAAGTTTTGGGTCATCTTTGAATAAAATGCTGGTATTCCTAGGACATTTAATGTCTTTTTTGGTGATGTGAATATCACGGTCGCAAACCACATGAAGCTCTCCTTGATATCGTCTAATTTTCCATTGCTCAAGTTGGCTGATTGGCAGCTTGTCAGTTGCCGCACTGGTATGGTGTTTAAGAATTGTTAAAGCAAATGATGGACTGATTTGGATTTTTGTCATCTTTAAAATCCAAAGGCGCAAAAGATACTCTTTATTCGTTGATTGAAGACCCAAAGGAAACTGAAATTGGATTCCGATTTTCGGCAATAGTTTTGCTGTGGCAATTCTCTCAAATTCTTTGGTTATTTTTGCGTAGCGATTGAGCTTCATTTGTAGGTTAATTAGACTGGCATTATTGTAATACCGAATGCGGTTACGAAGTATTTTGGTGTTATCGTTACTTGGATCTTCCACCCACACAATGGATTTATTGATGGCGTATTCTTTTATGCTCGCTCTATTACTATCAATCATCGGTCTGATAAGCTTGAATGAGCCTATTTCGCGAGTGGAGGGGAGGGAGTATGGCAGCGCATAATATCTCCCTTGAAGCAGTCGAATTGTTAAGGTTTCAAGCAAATCATCAAAATGATGAGCCATTAATATCACGCTCTCGTCAATGTTTTTTAGGGCACCGTAGCGAGCTACTCTTGCTTGCTGCTCAACATTACCATCTTCAACCGTAACATCGATAACTGATAATTTTATCGCGTGCTGCTTACAGTAATGGATACAACAATCCCTCATCAATTGATTAGATGGCTGAAGGTGATGATTAATATGAATGGCATGGATTTGTCCAGGGTAATTCTCCCTGAGGATATCAAGGAGTACCATTGAGTCAATTCCGCCGCTGATCGCTATACCTATAGAGCCAGAGGGCACTATGAGGTCCGGCTGTATCTTATGTTTTACAGAGCTAACAAGATCCATATTGTAGTAGTTTTTGTTCTCTTTGCTTTAGCAGCTCATCTGTTGGTAACGCTTTAAGGTGTTTGATCTGCTCAATAATATACTGTTTTGTTGCCGTAAAGCAGCCATTGAAATCAACATGAGCAGCCCCATATTTTCCCTCTGAGATAATATCATCGATTAAGTTATGATCAATCAATCTATTTGCTGTTATTTGCATTTTATGACAAGCATCTTTGGCTTTCTTAGCATCTTTCCATAAAATTGCAGCACAGCCCTCGGGTGAAATAACAGAAAAAATGCTATTTTGGTACATTGCCATTCTATCGCCAACACCAATTCCAAGTGCCCCACCGGACATACCCTCTCCAATGATGATGTTAATCACAGGGGTTGGAACTTGGCTTAAGTATACCAGGTTTTCGCTTATTGCTGCGCTCTGATTTTGAATTTCACCCTCAATCCCAGGGAATGCTCCGGGTGTGTCAATCAAGGTAATAATCGGATAATGATATCGCTTAGCAAGCTCGAAAGCTCTCATTGCTAGCCGGTATCCACAAGGGTTGGGCATTCCGTATTGATGGGCGATACGCTCCTGAATACTTCGCCCTTTTTGCTGAGCAACAATAACAACAGGGTGAGAATCTATCTTTGCAATATAGGCACATGTTGCTGGACACTTTCCTGTTAATCGATCACCGGACAAGCTGACCCGCGTGTCGGTAATAGCATCAATAACATCTTTAGCGTGTGCTCGGTCAGGGTGCCTTGCAAGCTGAGTTACTTGCCAGTCATCCAAATTTTTGTATAAAGAGTTTAAGATTTTTTCTCGTTTTCTCTCAAGATTTTTTTGGTCAGATAAGGGTGCATTAGCAATCTCTTGATCAATCGATTGTAGCGACGCTTCAAAATTCAGGTAATCAGATAACATCTTCACTCTCAATATTCTGATTATCAGCATAGTCAATGTTGTCATCACTAGCAAGAGCAATTCGATGACTAAGACGGGTTTGGCGCGCTTTTGCATTCTGGTTTTTAAGGCACAGAAACATAGCTTTGCGATCAGTTATTAATATAACTTTACATTTACCTCTGGTAATCGCCGTGTAAAGAAGATTTCTTTCAAGCAACATAAAATGGCTGATAAGTACGCATACGATTACAACAGGATACTCTGAGCCCTGGCTTTTATGTATAGTGGTTGCATAAGCAAGCTGTATTTGATTTAGCTCATCAACGCTATATTCGACCTCGATATGGCCAAAATCCACGATCAGTCTATTTTTATCTCCGCCGCTAATAATTCCAATATCACCATTAAACACTTTTTTGTCGTAATTGTTGGAATGCTGAATCACTTTATCTCCGAGGCGGTAGGGTCCTATAATGGCTTTCTCCTTGGGGTTGAGTGCATTTTGCATATAATGATTGAGATTTGTGGTGCCATTTTTTCCTTTAATCATTGGGCATAAAACCTGGACATGTTCTGTTAGGTTCCAATCTTTTTTTGCCAGTTTATTGAAGCACATTTGTATCGTGTCTGTTAAATTAGCGTTGTCCTCAAGAAATACTAAGTCAAAGTCTTTCTTTGTCCCTTCGATAAATGATTTTGGGAACCTGCCTTCATTAATTAAGTGGGCATTTGCGGTGATTAATGATTGACTTGATTGACGAAAAATTTGACTGAGTCTTGCAACTGGTAGTTTATTACTTGCTATCATATCTCCGATCACATTTCCCGGACCAACTGATGGTAACTGATCAGGATCGCCTACTAGTATAAGTTGTGTTTGCGGACTAATTGCTTCAAGTATTTGACACATTAGCTGGATATCTATCATCGATATCTCATCAATAATTAATGTATGGCACGGTAAGGGTTGAGTGGCGTTGTAAACAAAGGCCTGTGTTGCTGGATCATATTTTAGTAGTCGATGTATTGTGGAGGCATGTTCTTTTGAAGACTGTGATAGTCGCTTAGCAGCTTTTCCAGTAGGTGCACACAGTTTATATTTTCGCCCACTGGCTTTAAGAGAGGTAATTAGCTGACGGATAATGGTTGTTTTCCCAACGCCAGGTCCCCCGGTTAAAAGAGCAAAATTATGACTAAGAAGTGTTTTTAGCGCGTGTGTTTGCTCATCGGTAAGATCAATGTCATCATCTGTCTCACAAAAAGTCACGGGCGGGTCAAGCGGGTAGGAAAGCTGAAAAAGCAACGCAGCAACTTTTTGTTCACAGAGTAAACTTGACTGTTGATAAATTGCACCTGGCTCATCAGAATCTTTTATCAGTGAGTGATTTTCGATTAATATTTTTATGGCCTGTTCGATCCGCTCCTGATCCGCTCCGATTCTTTTTTGGCAACTGGCAATAATCTGCTCAGCAGTCAGATAACAATGACCAAATTGCTTTGCCACATGAAAAATATCGGCAATTGCGGCCTCTAGCCTGATTATGGCATCAGACTGTACGCCCAATGAAAGTGCAATTTTATCAGCACTTTGAAATCCAAATCCAGGTAGATCATAAATCAGCTGATAGGGGTTGTCCTGTATATGAGTAGTGGTATTATTACCGTATTTTCTATAAAGACGCATTGCGCGTGCTGGCCCGATGCCATGAGAGTGAAGAAAAACCATTATATCTTGAATATGTTTTTGTGATTGGAGTGCATCGATTACTTCTTTTGCACGTGCTGGTCCTATTCCAGGCACGTCGTAAATCTTCTCGGGACTCTCACCAAGTATAACAAGTGTTTGCTCGCCGAGTGCCTCCACAATTAACTCTGCTGTTTTTTTACCAACACCTTTCACTAGATGGGATGAGAGGTACTTCACTATCCCGGTCTTAGAGGAGGGGCCGTGATTATCAATAGACTCTGCATTAAATTGTGGGCCATACACTTCGTGTGATTCAAATTGGCCTTTTGCTACGATTTGGCAGCCTGGACTGATATGAAATCCTTTGCCCTTGATAGAGTGAATCTGATCATCTGCTTGTTTGATTTTAAAGATATGAAAATTAGTTTGCGGGTCATGATACTGAATTGAAATTACATGGCCAGATAATGTTTGTAATTGATCGCGCATAAATTATCTTTAAAAAAACCATTATACCTGATCGGTAAGCGTATTAGTAGGCCTGTAACTGTGCGTGTTTGATTGAATATTCTGTTGTATCGGCCGGGAATGCATAGCAGTTAATTCATTACTGTGAACATATCTGTGATTTGATAAGTTGGGTGCTTTATATATCTTTTCGGTTAATTTAAGTGTTAGCAGTAAAGAGATGGACATAATAATGGTCATACTAATATTGCCGTGGTAAATGGATATTAACAGAGCGCTGAGCAGTAGGCTATTAACAAGTGCACTTTCAAACTTGTACTGTCCAATTGCCTGTTCCATTCGCGTGCCGATATCAAATCGTCCATTTGGTAGTTTCTTTCTAACATCGGGATTGTTCTCAACTGCACTTGATTTATAACACTCATAGTAATTTGCTAACAACTTCCCGTTGGTGCTTGTAAGAGAGTATTTTAGTTCTAAAATCTTAGCTGGAATAAAGCCACACGCACTAGTGAGGGTATCTTTGGCCTTGTCTGAGTACGCCAGCAGTTTTTTTAACGTGGGTGGGTGAAAATATGATACGGAGTTAAATACGCCTTCAACGTCCGGTTTCACATCAAGCTCTAACTCTTGAAGCTGAGCATATCCATTATCGACTTTGCTCATATAAACTGCGTCTATCTCACTATCAACCAGTAGGTAGGTCCTAAGAACAACATTAACTTTTTCGTTGCTGACACTGATCCATGATGACCCAGATGCCACGGCATCAATTCTGATTGAGATATCGTTTTCTGGATCCTCATATCGGTTGCCGGCAAGTTCAGATAATTTTGCAATTAAGTTTTGGGGGCTGAAATGAAAGATTGCTTTGTATAAGGGGCTATTGTATTCAATCCCAGAGTAGTTTTTACAAAAGTTTGCTACCTGCCTTGCTAATGAATGGCTGGCATGATTTTTCGAATCAGAATACTCACTGGTTCTCCAAACTTGTAACACATTGCCTGTAAAGTTATCAGCATCGTTATCCACAATATTTTTTTCAAACACAAGCACGCACTCGTGGCCCAAGTGTTTCTCCATTACTGCGAGATTATCAACAAATTTTTGGTTTGGGAGATCAAGTGAACTTTTTGACCTAGGGTGATTTGCAATATAAATATTCCCACACTTTTGATATAGACCCCTGAAGCAAATGAGACAGCGCTTTTTATCTTGTGATAAAAATCGGACAGTTTGCCGGGTGAAATCAAATAAAAAGTTTTGATAGCCGTTATTGCTATCATAGCTAATATCAATCCAATTAAGGAATAATTCACTCTTATTGGGGTCATTATTGAGCTGCTGACGAAAATAATACATATTCTGGGTTCCGATGTTATTATATTCTAGTACAAATTTTTATCTCTTGCAGACGGTCGCAAATATTATTATTATCAAGTGAAAATTCGGAAAAAATTTATGGAACCAATTAAAGTTGTTATTACAGGTGCTGCCGGTCAGATTGGATATCAATTAATCTATCGGATTGCTTCAGGTGAGGTCTTTGGTCCTGACCAGCCATTGATATTACAGCTTCTTGAGCTTGAAGCAGCTATGCCAGCACTCAAGGGTGTTGTAATGGAGATTGATGATTGCGCATCTTCACTGGTTCATGACATTGTATATACATCCGATTTGAAAGAAGCATTTAATGGAGCTGATTATGCATTTCTTGTTGGTTCAGTGCCTCGTAAAGCAGGCATGGAAAGAGCTGACCTATTATCCATTAATGCCGGGGTGTTTATCGATCAAGGGCGTGCTATTAATCAATATGCCAGTAGAGATGTGAAGGTTCTTGTTGTTGGAAACCCATGTAATACAAACTGCTTGATTGCTGCATCTACTGCTTCGGATTTATCCCCTCATCAATTTTTTGCGATGACATTGCTTGATGAGTACCGGGCCACAACACAGCTTGCGCGAAAAGCAAATGTACATCATTCAAAAATTGAGAACTGTATTATCTTCGGAAATCACTCCTCTACATTATTTCCTGATTATTGGCATACATTGGTTGATGGTAAGCCAATTGTTGACCTGATTAAAAGTCCAAAGTGGTTTGAAGAGGAATTCATTTCAACCATTCAGGGCCGTGGTGCTGCGATTATCCAAGCAAGAGGAGCATCATCTGCGGCATCTGCTGCAAATGCGGCCGTTGGAACAATGAAAAAGATCGTGATGGGATCTGAGACACCATTCTCTGTTGCCATTTACTCACAAGGTGAGTATGGATCAACGCCAGGTACCTATGTCTCAATGCCCTGTACTTCTGTGGATGGAAAAGTAACACCAATTACTGACTGGAAACACAATCCGCTGGCACAAGATCGTATGAAGGCAACTTTTGAAGAGCTAGAAAAAGAGCGACAGACTTTAAGGGCACTTGGTTTACTCAATGACTGATGCAGTATGGATGAGCCCTATTGCATTTAGCATTGGGTTTATAGATATACGATGGTACTCATTGGCTTATATTATGGGCTTTCTTATTGCATTTGCGATCGCAAAGTACCATTACTTCCCTAAGCATAAATTGTCTATCGATTATCTTGACCCTTTTTTTAGCAGTGTCATCATAGGCGTTATATTGGGTGGTCGGCTGGGCCATGTGGTGTTTTATGATATTCACCGTTATATTGCCGATCCTGTCGAGGTCTTGAGAGTTTGGCACGGAGGGATGTCTTTTCATGGCGCCCTTGTTGGTGTCATGGTTGCTATTTTCTATATGAATTATCGCTACCGTATAAATATCTGGTTGATGAGTGATTTTGTATGCCTCACTGCACCAATTGGGATATTTTTTGGTAGGGTTGCAAATTTTATCAACGGGGAATTGGTAGGGCGTGTTACAGATGTGCCTTGGGCAATTGTTTTTCCTCACGTAGACATGCTTCCTAGGCACCCATCTCAAATTTATGAGGCAATATTCGAGGGATTGTTATTGGGCATAATTCTTCAGTTTATTAGTTATCGTAATCCACCCAAGGGGGTCATAACCGCACTCTTTTTTATGATTTATGGGGGAATGCGATTTACCTTACAATTCTTCAGAGTAGCAGAAAATCCATACGGGCTTATGTTGTTTAATCTTGATATGGGTCAGTGGCTGAGTATTATTATGCTTTGTGCTGGTGTAATATTGTTGACATTAAACCTGAGACAGCATAAGAACAATTCCTAAACCGATACAGCTGTAACTATTTAATCGATGTGAGCAGGTTTTATCGTGTGCTCTGAAGTTACAGAAAATCACAAGGAAAATTAGGCTCATTACAGTCAGCAAATCAAATAATAATTCAGCTTGGTGAATCCAAGAGAAATTTGAGTGAAGGTAAATCCCAGCTTCAAAGCTAAGAAATATTACCAGAGAGTTTATAAGGACAAACCAGGTTGTAACATAAGGCTTATCAGTTAGCTGGCTGATTTGGTTACTAAAGCAAAAACACTCAATTGTTTTGTGGATAAGAATGGAGATTACAACCAGGGAGTGCCCAAGAGCAGTATTTACGCCTAGAGCAACGCCCTCAACCAAAGAGTGGAAAAGAAAAATAGATGCAGTGCCGCCAAGCACATAATGATTTATTTTCTCAATTTTATTTCCAAGATAAACGGCAACGATTATAGGCGCAGCAAGAATCATAATTAGTGAAAATACTGTTCCACCGTCATGTGTCCAATGCTCGTGTAAGTGAGGTAAAAGGTTTAAAGTAATTAATCCAATAATCAGACCATCAGATAAGTTATTTGCATTTTTCTGAAGTGCGTTAGAGAAAAGTAAGTTGATTGCTGCACCTAGGTATCCAAACAGCATTGATTGTGAAAATAAAAATACGGCTAAAAAATGGGGCATCATAAATAATCAAATAATATCAGTGGCTTAATCTATCATATCGCGGTTAGAAAAGATAGGTGTAGCACAAAAATAAGTGCCCAAAACGTAAAATTTCTTATAAAATCTTCACTCTTAATATACCCTCGGGCTGTGCCATACATATGTACAAGGACAGAAATAAGAGCGATTGCTTCGACATAACTTACTTTCAAGAAAATAAATGAAGCCAGTGCAACCAGCAAAGTGATAAGAATATAGGGGCCGTGGTCAATTAGAAAATTATATAAAATAAGATAAACTAAATACAGGCTGAAGCATAAAGCAAATTGAGACACATTAATACTGACAGCGTTTAAGATAATACTTGTTACAACAAAGCATAGGCCGCTCACCAAAGGGATATAGCGGCTTCCAGGCAACTTAAAATTACCTGCAAGATTTTCAAAATAGACAATCGCAGTACCAATGCCTAATATGCCTGATAGTGTGCTATTTATGCCTACTGTTGAACGAATCGCATCAACTTGTTCTTTTGTATCAATCTCAAGCGGTTTGCTAATGACTGTCATACAGGTGGATATATCTATAATTAAAATTACTAACAAAGATAAGCTTGAGAGCACAAGCCGAAGAAGGTATGTGGGGGTAATATCTGGCAGTGAGTAGTCGATTAATCGATAAGAAAGATGCAGGCCTTGGTACTCATGTGTCGCAAGCAATAAAATGAGAAATACTAGAATAGGGCCAAAATCATATTTTAGCAGATGAATCATAATTAGGATTCCAAGACAAAGCAGGGGTGAGTAAATGTCCACATGATCAAGGGTCTGGATTAATTTTGAGGATTCAAGAAGTAAAAGAGCGCAAAAACATGATGCAGTTGCAAGTCCAGGTTGATAGACCAAGTATTTCTTTATAAACGCTATCCAGTCAAATTGACTGATAACAAGTAATAAGATTCCGCAGGATGAGAAGATAAATGGTATGTCGGCATCTGTAATACTGCCAGTGCGAATCTCGTTATTGAAGAATAATAGCGGCGCAATACCAAGTCCTATTAGAATTTTTGTATCCATCAGATAACAGATAGTGCACAGCAATGCTTGAAATAGCATTAATTGCCATGTTTCAATAGGCGCGTGAACTAAACTTTTTATAGAGAATATTGTAAAGAAGCAACAAGAAAAAATACTGGTTCCAGCGATAGCAATTTTCGATGGTGAAATACGCGTATCCATATCCCATCATAGAGATTAGTGAGCTAAAAATAAAGGTAATTGTTCCTCTTCTTTGAAAAAATACATCACAGAAGTGGTTACTCACTGAAGTTCCCTAAAATGGTACTATAATTAGCGTTTATAATAAGGATTAATAACAATGAGTAGCCATTATTATGTTCATGGTTTGGGTCAGACGCAATGTTTCAGTAAAGCGGGTCAGTGTTTGCATTATCAAGTTGATAGAAATCGTCCATGGCCTGAATTCTCATCGCAACTTTTAAGAGATTTCCAGAAGATACCACCACGCTCAACCATTTATGCTTATAGTCTTGGTGGTTTACTGACCCTTGATATTTTAATTAAATATCCGTCCATACGAGATAAGATTGCATCTTTAAACTTAATTGCAGTGCCATTATTGGGCAGTTATGTGGCGCCATTTTGTAATACTACACTGAGAAAAATTATCGGCACCTTCTTTACATTGCCTCAGTATCTCGCATTTGATCAATTTATGGACTCCATTAGTCCATTCTCAAAAGAGTGTCTTTCGACATATCAGGGACTAAAGCAGTTATCAAACATTGAAATATTTTGGTTTGTTGGGCTTGGCGAAACACCATACATTTACGGGAGCTATGGGGATAATGATGGTGTTATAGATGCTGCATTGGCTCATCCAGTGCAGTGTCGAGTATCAATCGGTAAAAAGGTGATAGCAACGCATAATCATGCAAACGTGTCATTTTGCCAGCATGCTAATCACCTTGATATCAACCAGTATATATCTCATTGGCAAGCACAAAAAACTTGGTGTCAGAAGACAAATTTTAAACAGGTTTGGTTATTTGATCATAGCGATGGTGTTGAGCTCATTAGGTTTAAGTCAAAAAATTGCGAAATAAATGTTTCCCAGGCAGCCAATATTTGTATCAACGGGAAATATTATTCCGCGGTCAATGTTCCAAGTGATTTTCTTGACTCAGATGTGTGGCTTTATAGAAACTATTGTTGGCAGGTTATCCCTGCTTTGCCTGAAAAAGACCGGCTATCATATCCCATTATTCGTTATCACGAGTTTCTTTATCATCAAGAAGTTTAGCTTCATCGGCGCTCACTTCATGTTTAATCGGTAGGCGAGCATCCTCTATTTTCTCGAGGAGTTTCTCCATTTTGAAGTGGATACTATTCAGGCCCTTGTGTAATTGATCGTGATTAAATTCAATCGGTCGGAATTTGTCATGTGCAACAATTTTATTTAATTTTTCTTTGTTTTTTTGATAGATACGTTTTGAGATTCGTTTGATATCTTTTTCTGTTAGCAGATCAGTGGAAGTATCAAGCTTCTCCCCCTTGATTGTTTTGATTTTACTCAGTAGTAACAGTGTGGTTGAGATGTTATAGAATTTTGAAATAATATTATTTCCCCATGAGCACTGATAAACTAACCATTTAACGTCTCTTGCTGAGGGAGCCAGTGAAAAGTAATCTGCATACTCTGATAGTTCATCAATATTATGGCAATGAAATATTGAATCTTCGGGATCTAGTTTCAGATCTTGGCCAAACTCTTTTGCAACCTCTTCCCCTGTTTGAACGCATGTATTGATTAGATCGTCTTTCATATCGATATTGTTGTTATACCAATCATATGCTGTGTGTACACAGTAATTAAGATGGTTGACTAATGTTTTTTGAAGATCCCCACCATATGTTTGTGCTACCTCATCCCCTTTGTGTGCCAGACTATGAAGTAATTCTGACACCCGGTCTTTCTCGGCTGGTTCAAGTTTTGCAATTTCATCGTAGTCAATTTTCTGAAAATAGTCCTGGATTTTTTCATAGTCTTTATCTAGCATCCATCGAAGTGATGCACTGGTCGTAAGCTCAACTGAGAGAAGAACCAGTTTGTAGGAAAGATAGGTTTCTATCGCAATGGGATCGTGCTTTCCGTATATGTTGTCCTCTTTCATTTCTCCAATAATGTGTGCATGAAGGGCTTGATCATATTTTGCATGCAGAAGATTACTTATAAGCTCGGATATTTGCTGATTAAATGTGCATGACATGTATGAGTATGAATTTGTTTTAATAGCCATCATTATTCCAATTGTACTTCTTATAAGAATTATAGCACACGGACAAGACTATGCGTGGATCTTATCAAGGAATACAGATAGGGAGTAGGCTGATTTGCTTGCAGATTTAAAGACGTTGATACTGGTGGGGCCATTAATCTCGCAGCTGGTGTTTTCTTGTAGCAGGGGAATAAAGCGACTGGGAATATCCTCGTGCTGATGGTAAAGTAATGTCCATTTGTCGCTGGATTCAACCAATCTTTTGATTTTGAACTGATTGAGCTGGATTTGAAGTTGAAAATTAATAATCAGATTTCTCAACCCATCATCAAGCGTGCCAAACCGGTCAATTAGCTGAGCCTCGATTTGCTGAACCTGTTCTGATGCTTTTGCATCATTCAATTTGCGATAAAGAAGGATCCGCTCATTAAGCTCTGGTATTAAACGAGATGAAATAACGCCTGGGTTTTCTAGTTGAACATCACATTTGCTTTTTGTGTGCTTGCTGTTTTTCTCATCCATGCACTCATCAAGTAGTTCTACATAGGTGCTATAACCAATTTCTCTTATGTGGCCACTTTGTTTTTCCCCCAGAATTTCACCAACGCCACGAAGTTCCATATCTTGCGTTGCTAAGCGGTAGCCAGCGCCGAGATTTTGATTTGCAGCGAGTGCGTTAAGACGATGCTCAGCGTCTTTTGTCATAATTCCCGATTCATCAGTTAACAAATATGCGTATGCGACGTGATGGGATCTTCCAATCCGGCCTCGCAGCTGGTGAAGTTGAGAAATTCCAAATAAATCTGCGCGCTCAACCAAAATGGTATTGGCACTTGGAATATCTATTCCCGACTCAATAATTGCAGTGGTCAATAGTACCTGAATATTTCCTCGAATAAATTGATCCATGGTTTGTTCAATTACTTGTGGGCGCATTTGTCCATGAATGATGCCAAATTCAATATCGGGCATCAGCGCTTTGAATTGCTCTAAACGGCTTTCAAGGGGAGATATTCGGTTAAGGACATAAAATACGCTCCCTCCACGATGAATTTCACGCGTAATGGCTGTTTTAATCAGTCCATTCGATAGGGGGTGAATTTCAGTATTAATGGCATGACGCTTTGGAGGGGGTGTGTTCATAAGTGAGAGCTTCATCATTTTGCCAAAAGCCAGTCCCATCGATCTAGGGATTGGGGTGGCTGATACATTAAGGAAGTTAGCGCAGGGAAAATGATCAACAAAATGATTTTTCTGTCTGACACCAAATCGATGCTCCTCATCAACGATAACCAATCCTACTTTATCAGAATTAAGATTTTGAAAAAGTAGCTTATGTGTCCCAATTAAAATGTCAATTTTTTGCTGGTTGAATTTTTCAATCGTTGCAGTAGAAAGAGCTTTGCCTTGCGAGCGATTAAGCCGAGCGATCTCAATCGGCCAATTTTTAAAACGTGATAAGAATCGCTCATAGTGTTGCTCGGCAAGTAAAGTGGTCGGAGCTAGAATAATTACTTGCTGGTGGCTAGATACATGTAAAAAGCTTGAGCGCATCATGATTTCAGTTTTCCCAAACCCTACATCAGCACACAATAGTCGAGTGACAGGAGAAGTCCCGCTAGCGTCCTGAGTAATCGCGTGAGTTGCTTTAATTTGGTCAGGGGTGGGAGTGAAGGGAAATTCGTCACAGAAAACGTCAAAATCATCATTTTTTGGTGCAGGTGGTTTTTCTGATTTTTGATGTTGAGAGTAAATTTTTAGTAATTTGGCAGCAATTAACTCGATATTCTTTTTGGCCTTTTGTTTGCGTTTTTCCCAGTCTTTTCCGTTGAGCTTGTCAAGTTTCACATCGGTGTTTGCGGGAACAAAATAAGGTTTTAACTGATATGCTGCACTGATGTTAACAAATATATGACCATCATCAGCAAATCTTAGTTTAAGAAATTCTGTTGGATCATTATCAATTTGTTCAACTCCTATAAATTGACCGATTCCATGCTTTGGATGAACACAGTAGTCTCCAACCTCCAAAGTGGATTGATCAAACCAGTGGTCCTCTTCTGTTATTTTTTCATTTAATGTGGGTTCGTGTGATCTGAATATCTGATCGTTAAGCAACGTCAGCTTATCTTTGTGATGAATAAATGAGTCACTGATTTGACCGATGCATACAGAGATAGGGTGGGTGTCCTCAATCGCTGATTTAATTGAATCACATTCATGGGGCTGCAGATTATATTGTGACAGCTCAGCGATTAACTTGATTTGCGAACTGGTCATCGAACAGGCGATAATGGTTTTTTGCTGCTTAATTAAATCAATGGTCTTTTCTTTAGAGGAAGATGAGACACGCTCTATTTCTTTTGTATCACGAGTGTTATAGCTCAATACCTTTAAGCTGGTCTCTTGCGGTAAGCTGTTTCGCCATAGCAAATCAGGACGAAGGTGTGTTCCGGTTTCTTTTAAGAGAAACTGTTCTCTAATGAGTTTATTTTCTTTGCTGATGAGCTGCTCAATATCATCAGGAACAAGACATTGGTAGTCACCAATAAACTTTTCTATCTCAAATAACTGGTCATGAAGTAAGGGTAAGTAAAACTCAATCCCTGGAAATGGTTTTCTCAAAAGTAGTTTATCTGGGATATGAGTCAGTTGTTGCAAAGCAGCACGCTCTTTGAGCTTTTCAACTGATACATTTTCAAGGTCAAACTCCCCCAATGGAAGCACATCAATATACTTAATCTTACTGATGCTCAGCTGAGTATGTGGATTAAATGTTCGGATTGACTCAATCTGATCATCAAAGATATCGATCCTAAATGGATATTTGCTCCCCTGCGGGAAGATATCTATAATTGAACCTCTGATTGTGTATTCACCCGTTTGGGTAACCTGCGAGACTCTATCATAGCCGCTGTGGGTCCATGTTTGGGTGATTGACTTCCTATTGATTTGGTCACCCACTCGAAACTGCATTACATTTCGTTCTATGTAGCTTTTAGGGGGCAGGCGCATCATCCATGTCTCAGGGGTCAGTATGACAAGGTCAGGGGGATTGTGAGTTAGCTGGTTCAATGTTTGTAACCGCATCGATATTACGTCATTGTGCGCGCTGTAATGGTCATAGGGAAGAAGTTCCCAGCTCGGTAAAATACATATTTTTTTATTACTAGCAAGATGCCTTATCTCCTGAAATAAATTATTAGCATGTCGTGAATCTTTGGCAATTACTGCCAAGGGACTATGATTAATCATCTTAGAGATTTCATAGGCAAGAGATGAGCCAGGTAATGAGAGAATATTACTCATAATGGCGACTCAATAATAGCAGAGGCGATTAATTCATCATTTTGGTAAAAAACGACGTATTGCCCTGGGGTGATTGCCCACTGTGGCTGATCAAAATCAACACGAATTTTTCCATTGTCAGCTTGGTAGATGGTTGCATCTTGGGGAGGATGTCGGTACCGGATTTTTGCTTGACATTTTACCGGAAATGAGAGCGTTTCCCTTACCCAGTGAAGGGAGCTGGCCTGTAAGCTAAGGTGATTAAGCGCAGCATGGCTTGAGCCTTGTACAACATATAAGGCTTGCTCTTTTAGATCTTTGTTGGCGACATACCACGGCGAGTCTTGATCATGTGAAGCGCCGATTCCGATTCCTTTTCTTTGTCCAATTGTATAATAAATAAGCCCCTGGTGCTCCCCTAATATTTTCCCGCTATCAAGCTCGATAATTGGACCAGGACGATCAAGAAGATATTGGCTCAGAAATTCATTAAATTTTCTCTCACCGATAAAGCAGATGCCAGTTGAATCTTTTTTAGCATAGACAGGAATATTATTTTCTTTAGCAATCGTTCTAATTTGAGATTTATTATACCTCCCGATTGGGAAGTTTGAGTAACGAAGCTGTTTTTGATTCAGTCGGCACAAAAAATAGCTTTGATCTTTGTTTGGGTCAGTACCTTTAAGTAACCGATATTGATTATCAAGAGTTTGTATTTGGGCATAGTGCCCGGTTGCCATTGGCGATTGGTAGGTACTAAGAACGTAGTCTTGAAATGCCTGAAATTTTATTTCTTGATTACACAGCACATCTGGGTTGGGTGTTTGGCCCAGTTGATAGGCCGCAAGAAACTTTTCAAATACTCGATCCCAATAATCTTTTGAAAAGTTAATAACGTCAAATTCTATACCGATTTTGCGTGCACACTGCTGTGCATCTTTGAGATCAGCCTCAACTGGGCAGTCCTGATTTCCTTCAGGTTGCCAATTTTGCATATATATACCGACAACATGATAACCTTGTGCTTTTAGAAGATAAGCACAAGTTGCTGAATCAACACCGCCAGATAAACCGACTACAATTTGTTTTTCTGAGTTTGACATTGAGCCCGGGCATCATTATTCTACGGAGTATATCTTATCTTACCCATGCAATCCAGCCAGTTTCAGGAGATAAAAAAATGACGAATATAGCTGCTCCCAGCTTCGGAGAAAAGATTTCATATGTTGATGGAAAAATCAGTGTGCCAAATCAACCGGTAGTTCCCTATATAGAGGGAGACGGAATTGGTATAGACATTACTCCAGTGATGAAAGAGGTAGTCGATCATGCGGTCAAGCTGGCATATAATGATGAGCGAAAAATTGACTGGCTTGAAATATATGCCGGCGAGAAAGCCAATAAGTTGTATGGCGGTGATACGTGGCTGCCAGAGGAAACTTTGGATGCCATTCGTGATTACCATGTTGCAATCAAAGGCCCGCTGACTACTCCTGTTGGTGGGGGTATCAGGTCCCTTAATGTGGCGCTTCGACAGATGCTTGATTTATATGTCTGCCTTCGCCCTGTTTCCTATTTTGAGGGCACTCCTGCACCGGTACGCCACCCAGAGCGTGTTGATATGACTATATTTCGTGAAAACTCTGAGGACATTTATGCGGGCATCGAGTTTGATTCGACCTCTGATCAGGCAAAGCAATTGGTTAAGTATCTTCAATCAGAGCTAGGTGTTACTCAAATTCGTTTTCCTGATACATGTGGTATAGGAGTTAAGGTTGTATCTTCTGAGGGAACCAAAAGATTGGTTCGTCAGGCTATTGAATATGCAATTGCTCATAATAAAGATAGTGTAACACTTGTGCACAAAGGTAATATTATGAAGTTTACGGAGGGATCATTCCGTGATTGGGGATATGAGTTGGCACGTGATGAATTCGGAGCTGTCCCACTTGATGGGGGGCCATGGCATGCTTTTGAACACAACGGTAAACAGATTGTGATTAAAGATGTAATTGCCGATGCATTTTTGCAGCAGATTCTTCTGAGGCCAAAAGAGTACGACGTAATCGCAACCTTGAATTTAAACGGTGATTATATTTCTGATGCTTTAGCGGCTCAAGTTGGTGGAATCGGTATCGCACCAGGTGCTAACCTATCTGATGAGTATGCATTGTTTGAGGCCACACATGGAACGGCTCCTGGATATGCAGGGCAAGACAAGGTTAATCCCTCATCATTAATTCTTTCAGCAAAGATGATGCTTGAGCATATGGGCTGGCAAGAGGCTGCTGACCTTGTTGTTAAAGGTATCGGCGGTGCTATTATTAACCAGCAAGTCACATATGATTTTGCAAGATTACTTGATGGTGTCAAGCCAATTAGCTGCTCTGAGTTTGGAAAAGCCGCTATAAAGGCCATGGATTGACTTTTATTACATAAAAAAAATTAAACATTTCTATGCTGATGAAAACATGCGTTTTATTTATATTGCATGTTATATTTTGCCTCAAAACTCATGATTAATTCGTATAATTTACTATAAATAAAGTAAGAGTTAATTATTTTGGGAGTAAGGGAATGTTCAGTAGAAATTTAGAAACAACGCTAAATGAAGCATTTTCTTATGCTAAGAAAAATCGTCACGAATTTGTGACGGTTGAACATCTATTATTCGCTTTGCTTGATAATTCACATGCCATTGAAATATTATCATCATGTAATGTTAATTTAGACCGCTTGAAAGCAGATCTTAAAGAGTTTCTTGATAAAACGCTGCTTTCTTACAGCAAGGGAACACATCATGAAATTCAGCCAAATTTAGGGTTCCAGAGAGTCTTACAGCGTGCAATAATGCAAGTGCAAGCTGATGGTAAGAGTGAGGTCACTGGCGCAAATGTGCTAGCGGCACTTTTTAATGAGCAAGATTCGCAAGCTGTGACTTTTTTAATGCGAGAGAAAGTATCTCGTCTTGATATTCTCAATCATATTTCCTCAAAGACTGGAAGATCAGATTCGCCAAATGATGCAGATGTTGATGAGCGATACATTGCGCCTGCAATTACAGAGCCACAAACAACAGAAGGCTCAATTGATAAATACACGGTATGCCTTAATGAGCAATGTCGTAATGGAAAGTTAGATCCAGTGATTGGTCGAACATTTGAGATATCTCGGCTTGTAGAAGTGCTCTCATGCAGAAGAAAGAACAACCCATTGATCGTAGGTGAGTCAGGTGTTGGTAAAACATCTCTGGTGGAGGGTCTTGCTTGGAATATAGTAAATAACCAAGTGCCTGAGCAGCTTGCAAATCATAACGTTTACATGCTTGATCTTGGCCTTTTATTAGCAGGAACTAAGTACCGTGGGGATTTTGAAAAGCGATTCAAAGCATTACTCAACGAAGTTAGAACACTTAAAAACTCTGTTCTTTTTATCGATGAAATTCACACAATCATTGGTGCAGGTGCTGCATCTGGTGGTGCGCTTGATGCAGCTAATTTATTAAAGCCACTATTGGCTCGCGGTGAGATTAAAGTAATTGGTGCGACAACATACAATGAGCACAGAAATTTGTTCGAGAAAGACAAAGCACTATCGCGTCGATTCCAAAAAATTGATGTAAAAGAGCCAACTGAGGCAGAAGCCATCGAAATTATTAAAGGGGTAAAGTCTTTATATGAAACACACCACAAAATTCTTTTAACTGATGAGGTGATCTCTGATGCGGTTGCATTATCCAGTAAATATCTAAGAGAACGTTTTCTTCCTGACAAAGCGTTTGACGTTATTGACGAAGCGGGTGCTTTTGAAAACATTCGAAGAAAAAAAGAGCAACCCTATCAGCTAACCACGCAAGATATAGAATCAACTGTTGCCAGATTAGCACAGATTCCGATACGTCAAGTCAATAAATCGGACCGAAAAATATTGATGAATCTTGAGAGAAATCTTAAAACCATGGTTTTCGGTCAAGATCATGCTGTTGCACAAATAGTTCAGTCAATTAAATTAGCTCGCAGTGGTCTGATTACTCAACAAAAGCCTATTGGAAGCTTTTTATTCACCGGTCCAACAGGTGTTGGTAAAACAGAAGTAGCTGTTCAGCTTGCTGATCATTTGGGTGTGAAACTATTAAGATTCGACATGTCAGAATATATGGAGAGAAATGGTGCATCACAGCTTGTTGGAGCTCCTCCTGGGTACGTCGGATATGAGCAGGGTGGATTATTGACTGAAGCGGTGATCAAAAACCCATATTGTGTTTTACTTCTTGATGAGATCGAAAAAGCGCATGAAGATATTTATAATTTACTGCTTCAAGTGATGGATAGCGGCACATTAACTGATAATAACGGCAGAGTTGCTGATTTTAGACATGTCATTGTTATCATGACATCAAATACAGGTGCTGATATTTATGATGCTAAAGATCTTGGTTTTGTAAATAATCCGGATGATACAGGTGAGGGAATTAAGGGTGCAGTTAATAAACAATTCCGTCCCGAGTTTAGAAATCGACTTGATTCATGTGTGCAATTTAAGCCGCTTGCTGATGAAATTATATCTCAAATTGTAGATAAATTTTTAATGGAGCTTGAGGTGTCTTTGGAAACAAAGAATATTCAA
>MDSV01017408.1_pt1 | contig 73345 bp, 51 predicted proteins | sample 810851 | NCBI WGS metagenome assembly MDSV01 (sample SAMN05326640, study PRJNA326480) | marine metagenome | isolation source: seawater | place: Atlantic Ocean: North East | collected 2012
AAAATGAAAATATTATTACTCGCGATAATCTCTGTATTAATTTCTGGTCCGGTCTCTGGTCAAATTGGTGAACTCATATGGGAAGAAAATTTTAATGGTCTTGAAAACTGGATTATAGAAACTGGTAATGGAGATTGGGGCTGGGGAAATGGGGAATTACAGTTTTATTCCTCTCAGAATGTTTCAATTACTGAAATACCTGGAGAAGCCGGCAATAATGCAGTAAAAATAACTGCAAAAAATGAATTTGGATCATCAATAGTTGATAGATGGGGTAATCCATTAGATTTTACGTCGGGTAAGATTAATTCTAAGTCCAAAGTAACCATTCATTATGGGATGGTAGAAACTAGAATTAAAGTTCCTAATTTAAAAACAGGGGGTTGGCCAGCTTTTTGGTTACTAGGTACTTCTAACTTTGGATGGCCTCATAAAGGTGAATTGGATTTAATGGAAATGGGGCATACTCAGGCTTCAAGAAATGATAGAGATTCATACAATGGTGGCAATGATCAAAATAATTCCACTGAGAATAATATGGCTGGGGCAAATGCTATATTTTTCGCTGAAAGCGCAATAGTGCCTGGTAATCCAAGTGGTGCAGCTAGTCTAGCTTGGGATGGCTCGTATGCTAGACCTTACTTCAATATGGATAATCCTCTGAACGATCGTTTTTTGATATATAGAATGTACTGGGACAGTACATCTATCAGGTTTACCGTGATTGATGAAGATAAAGATGTAAATAATGAGTTAGATCTATTTACAACAGCATTCGAATTAAGCGAGGAGTCGGATGAATTTTTAAAGCCATTTTATTTTATAATTAATTTGGCAATTGGAGGAACATTAACGGATGCATACAATCTAGGTGATAGGGGTTCTGGAGAAAACGTCAGTATGCCAATGCCGGCTGAAATGCTGGTAGATTATATAAAAGTTTATAAGTGGAATAATCAAGGTTCAGTTCATATAGGTCCGCCAACTAATGTGAATTTAAACTATGGTTTGTTTACTGACTCAACATACGTTTCTGAACATATTTTACTAGATGAAGAGGCTTTTATATATGTTTGGGAAGAAACTCTAATTGAAAGTGATATTCGTCCTTATGAAGGTCAAGGGGTACTCTCTTGGAAAAGTAATGGAAAAGGCTGGTTTGGAGCTGGAATTATGTCAGAACAGCCTATTAATTTATCTGAGGCTGGTCATTTAAACTTTCGAATTAAAATCCCAGCAAGTATTGCTTTTCAAATTGGTGTGATTGACGCGTGGGGTAATCAGAATTACGTAGAGTTTCCAGCAAATCAAACACAATTTGAGCTAACTAGAGATGGCGAATGGGGTCAAGTATCTATACCAATTGGAGTTTTAAGAGGGCAATACATTGATATGAGAATGCTCTCTTATGAGTTTGTTATTTTAGAAGTGAATGGAGCTAATGTAGAGTTTGCTATAGATGATATCTATTATGATAGTTCATCAGGTCTAAATAATGAAAACATGGAATTATACTTAGCTCAAGATTTTCAATTATATGATAATTATCCAAACCCGTTCAATCCTACTACTACCATATCATATAATTTATCTAAACCTGGTGATGTTAAAATTGAAATTTATAACGCAGTAGGACAAAGAATATCTGAGTTAGTTAATCGTCAACAGCGGGCAGGTTTCCATAGGATAAACTTTGATGCAACGGGCCTACCGAGCGGAATCTATATATATAAAATAACGACATCTAATTATTCGCAATCAAAGAAAATGACCCTAATCAAATAAAAAAATATTTTATGAAAATTTTAAAATTATGTAGTTCTATTTCATTATTGATGATTATAAGTGGATCAATAATTGCTCAAAATCCTACAAATGAGGAATATTATCAGAAATATAAACTTGTCAATAAGGTTACACCTCAATTATTGGTAGACGATATAAGTATTAGAAAAGTCGCAACAGTTCAAGATTATGCCGTTAGAATTGCATACAATAATGCTAATGAAGAATTCTATTATATGACTACTGGTGGAAATATCTACCGTGTAGAATTTAATTCTGGACGCCAATATTTAATTGCTAATTCAGGAGATTATGGGATTAATGAAACACAAGGATTTGCAATATCTAAATCGGGTGAATTTTTTGTCTCAGGTACAAATAAAAACGGAGATAGTGCAACTAATCAAGGTCGCGTAAGTAGAGGTAGTTTTATTGATAATCAATTAGTCTGGCAAAATCTTCTAACAACAGAAGAATATCCTCTCAGTAACACGGCTTTTGATCATAATTTTAATGGTATCGTATTATCACCAGACCAGAAAACTCTCTATGTGAATAGTGGGTCTAGAACTGATCATGGGGAGGTGCATTCTGTTGATGGCCTGTATCCTAATACAAGAGAAGTAGCTTTAACAGCTAAATTATTTCAAGTGCCCGCCGATACTTTAGACTTAATATTGCTAAATGATTATGAATTTTTAAAAACAAATAAATTCATTTATGCAGAAGGGTTACGCAATACTTTTGATTTAGCTTTTGACAAAGATGGTAATCTATTTGGCACAGAAAATTCAGGTGACAGAGATGATTCAGAAGAGTTGAATTTACTAAAAGAGGGTAAGCATTATGGATTTCCATGGCTAATGGGTGGAAATCTTACACCGATGCAATTTATGGGATATAATGTTGAGGAAGATCCTTATGTAAGTACTAGTTCTACCGCTTATAGAGGTGGGTTCTTTTACAATGATCCAAATTATCCTTCACCCCCTGATTCTATTGACTTTGTAGAGGGGTTGATGAATATAGGGCCAGACGCGGATCGTAAGAGAGAGTCTGATGGTGATATTTATGATGCAAGTGATAGTGGTTTAGAAATTCGAACATTTACGTCTCACCGTTCACCTTTGGGCCTTGTTTTTGATACAACTGGTTTTCTTGGTGGTGATTACACTAATGACGGCTTCGTTTTAGGTTGGACAGGCTCTGACCATAGCGGATTATTGTCAAGATTATCAAATCAAGGTAAAGACATGTTTCACCTAACATTTATACCTAACGAAAATGAGACATTTAAAGTATCAGTAAAGCGAATCGCTAGTGGGTTTAAAAATCCTATAGATGCAGTGATAGTTGAAAATAAAATATACGTAATGGAATACACTGGGGGTTGGATAAATAATGGATCAGTAGGCATATATGAGCTTACATTTCCATCATCAGAGTCTACGAATTTAGAGTCTGAAAATATTTCACCATCAAGTATAACTTTGTATCAGAATTATCCAAATCCATTTAACCCAACTACCGAAATACAGTATGAATTACCTATTTCAACTGAAGTTAACTTGTCTATTTATAATGGTATAGGGCATAAAATATCTGAATTAGTTAATGGCGAACAAAGAGCTGGTTTTCATTCTGTAAATTATGACGCTCAAAATTCATCAAGCGGTATTTATTATTACAGATTAGAGACACCATTCTCAATCTCGATAAAAAAAATGATTTTGATTAAGTAATATGTAGGTAATATGAATAACCACCATGAACTCACTTTTGGAATGATCTAACTGATAATTATATTCAGACACTAAGATTTAAAAGCCAAATATATATATGAAAGTATTAATTACTGGTTCTACAGGGATGATTGGCGGCGCAATAACAGACCTTTGTATCGCTTCTGAAAAAATAACAAGTATCATTTCTTTGACTAGAAGAGGCAGTGAAAGAAATAGTGAGAAGCTTACTGAGTTATTTATGGGCAGTAAATGGGATTATAAAGAAATCGAAGAATATCTCAGTGACATTGATATTGTATATTATTGTCTTGGTGTATATACTGGGTCTGTTAATAAAGAAATGTTCATTAAACTGACCTTAGATTTTCCATTAGAATTAGCAGAAATGTTAATTACTAAATCACCAAATTGCAGATTTTGTTTGCTTAGTGGTCAAGGAGCTGATAGAACTGAAGACTCCCAGGTTTTATTCGCTAAGTATAAGGGTATGATCGAGAATAAGATTTCAGCTTTGGGCTTCAAATCCTTCCACAGTTTTAGACCAGCATACATTTATCCGGTTAATAAGAGAAAAGAGCCAAACATAGCCTATTCTTTATTTAGATTAATCTATCCTATTGTGAGCAAAATATTTCCTAATAAGACTATTAAATCTACTCGTTTAGCAAATACAATATTTGAAGTAGGGATTAACGGACATGATAAGGAAATATTAGAAAATATTGATATTCTAAGATATTAGATATTCCGTGACTTAAAATTAGTTTCAAACCTTACAATCATGAAAAGAGTCATTAAAAACAGCTGGGAATCAGTTATTGAAGAAGAGGTTAATTCCCAAATGAAGCGTAAAATTATTCATGGGGAAAAACTTATGATTGTAAAAATGAGGTTCAAAGATGGATTTATAGTTCCTATGCACTCACATATAAATGAACAAATCACTCAAGTAAATAAGGGAATAATTAGATTTTGGCTTAATAGTGAAGAATCCGATCCTATAGATGTCAATGAAGGAGATTTTATTATTATTCCAGGAGGTGTACCCCACAAGGCTTTGATGATTGGTGAAGTTGAAGAAACTGACACTTGGGCTCCGCCTAGAGAAGACTGGCTAAATGGGACAGATAATTACCTAAAACAATAAGTATGGATTTTGGGTTATCTAATAAGGGTGCTTTAGTGATGGCATCGAGTAAGGGATTGGGTAAAGCTGTTGCAGCAGAATTGGCTAATGAAGGCTGTAATGTGGTAATTTGCGGTAGGAATGATGATACTTTAAAAAATACATCAGATGAGATAACGTCTGAGTCCGGGAGGGAATGTTATTACGTTCAAGGTGATATCACTTCACAAAATGATAGAAAGCGTATTTTATCTTATTCTAAATCAAAGATTAAATCTATTGATGTTTTAGTGACAAACTCAGGTGGACCAAAGCCAGGTAGTTTTGATGATCATGATAATGAAGATTGGCGTGATGCATATAGTTTGTTGGTTGAAAGTACAGTTAGTATGATTAGAGGTGTTTTGCCAGACATGAAAGAACAAAAATGGGGCAGAATAATTACCATAACGTCTCAGGCAGTAAAACAACCAGTTGAAGGATTAATTTTATCAAATTCAGTTCGATCTGCTATACTTGGACTAGTAAAAACCCTATCTATTGAATTGGGTAAACACAATATCACAGTTAATAATGTATTACCTGGTTATACACTAACAGATCGTTTGGAAACTCTTATCAGACAGAGAGGAACTTCGTTAGAGAATATTTCAGTTAATGTGCCACTGAAAAGAGTTGGGCTACCTAATGAATTTGCAGCGGCAGTCGCTTTTTTAGCAAGTGAAAAAGCAAGCTACATTACTGGGGTATCGTTACCAATTGATGGTGGTTGGATAAAAGGTATCTAAATCATTAAATCAATATTTATTATGATAACTGAAAATCATTTATCAGTTAACAAAATATATATTCCATAACCTGTAACTGCGGCTCCTACATAAAGAATGCCTTTCAGAATAATTTGAATTTGAACATAGAATGGCATCATATTACTTATTGTTGAACTTGTTGATATTATTGAAATAAGTGCACAAATAATCCCAGTGATGATATATGTATATCCCTTATTCATTTTTTTTGGGATCTAATAATTTGATAAATACCAGCTACAAAGAGAATAAAACCAGATAATGAAAGAGTAGTACTTAGCATTCTTGCCGGCTCATCTACTGCTTGAATATAATCTTGTATACCAATTATGCATACTAGGACTCCAACTAAAAGAACAACTATACCTTTTACCATATTTTAAAATGAGTTAATGGTTATTTTAAATAAAAATATTATTAAGGACTTCCAATAATCGTTAGTTTAATAGAATGATTCTGTTAAAACAAGGATATAATTTTTCTTTATGAAGCCAAATTCACTTTCACTCTACTTCTCTTTGCTAATTACTCTGTTTTTCTTTTCGTGTAAAGAAACGCCAACAAATGTAATAGAAAATAATAACTCAGGATTTATACCAGATGATGGTGAAGCTTTATTCATATTGGGTCAAGCTAATGAACAATATATGAGAGATTACTTGAGTGAGGTTAGGGGAATGCCATTACCTGCTGGTTTCGCATTTTATACAAGCCTTAGCGGGAGTAAACCATTAGAAGATATGAGTAGATATATTACTTTTATGAGAGGTTATCCTAATACAATGCTTCAATTGGCTATTTGGACTGGTGAAAGGAGATGGGGAAATCCAGGTTACTATCTTGATGAAATTATTGAAGGTAAATATGACGAAAATATAGTAACACTAGCTGAAGCATGTAAAAGTCTGGATAGACCAATATTTATAAGGTTTGGATACGAATTTGATGGGCACCATAATGCTTATCCACCAGACAAATATAAAGCAGCATATAAACATTTTGTAGATATGATGAGAAGTCAGAATGTAGATAATGTTGCCTATGTTTGGCATTCATGGGGTGTGAGCCCATACTATGGAACTGAAGATTATCCAGAATATTATCCAGGACTAACTACAGATGTGACTCATGAATTGTGGTATCCCGGAGATGATTATGTTGATTGGCTTGCAGTTTCAATTTTTGGTTCCGGGTGGGGAAATTTAAACATTAATTCAACAATGGGTTATTTTGTGCAATTCGCAAATAATCATGATAAACCTATCATGATAGCTGAATCAGCAGCCATTAAAACTGGAAACAATAGAGATCCAAATTGGGTTATTCCAACTAACACATGGTTTTCCAATATTTTTACATTTATTAATCAAAATGATGTAGTAAAAGCATTTACATATATAAACGTTGATTGGGAAGCCGATAATTCAACAACAACTTGGGGAGATACGAGGATACAAAATTCAGTTCAGAGTGCCCAAGACTATTGGGCAAGGTATATTGGAACCCTGATTCATGCGGATGAGAATCTTTTCGATAAACTTGGTTATAAATAATCTAGATTGATAACCTAACAGCATTCACAACTGTTGCATTTGCATTCACTTTTGCAATTACAACGAGTACATTCACAAGTTTTCATAATTGATATATATTAATTATTAAAACTGAAAATAAGAATTATGAGTGTTAAATGAAATTTAATTGAATGAATACAACAATGATTTGAATGATTTTGATACACTAATAATATCTAATGAAAAATTTATTTTGAAAAGAATCTCTTATTTATTGGTCATTTTGTTATTACTTGTAGGGTGTAGCATTGTAAATAATAATGAGGAATCAGAGTCTACTGAAACATTTATTGATGAAAGAGTTCAATCAAATGCTAATAAATGAAATAGAATCAAACCTAATGACTTTGATTATGTCTTTCAAAGAGAGTGTTATTGTATTACTGAGTATAGGTTACCCGTTTATTTGAGTGTAAGAGATGGTATAATTGTAAAAGCTTATCATCAAGGAGAACTTGCTTCAGATAGAAAAGGTGGTTTTATCTGGACAATTAACCGAAGAACATATACAGAAGAAGAATATGAACAGTTTAAAATAGAGAGGCTATTCAAAACTATTAATGATGGTTTGAATCAGAATCCTGAAAATTACTCTTTAATATTTGATGATTCTCTGAGCTTTCCAGTAGATGTATTCTTCGATTTTTATTTAAATATTGCTGATGATGAAAAACGATATAAAATTTTCAATTTTACTTTGGTAGATAATAAATTTGAAGTGCATTCTGCAGATTTTATTGGAGTGACAATCTTATCGAATCAATAAGAAAATTTAAATTTAACATCCATTCTTCATAACTAGGCTCAGCACTCCCGTATAATGAGTTTGCATCAATTACAGCATCATTTATTTGATCTGCCCATTCATTTAATAATGAAACGATATGGTCATTATTGAAAAGTTCATTTTGAAAATCATTATCAAGGGTGTAGAAATAATTTTTATGCCGAATGAAAGCCCCAATAATTTTATCACATGCGGCTGATTTTTGGAGGAGCCCAAAAGTTCCAAACGGGAAACCATTGCAATCATTTGTTATTTCATACCATTTATCCTTGATTGGTGTTACAGGATTTATATTTTTATTGAGATTTTCAAAGGCATTATCAAGATCCCATGGGATTAGTTGTATTTTATTGTTTGAGGGATTTTCATACCAATAATAGTTATGAGATTCGTATAAATCCCCTCCTTGATGATAAAAATGTAAGAATCCATCGTCATGTGCTATTCTTCTATCAACAACCAAAGTTTTTAAGAAAATATCTTTATCTATCCAACTATCTATAAGCTCATTTGTTGCAGAATTATTTGATTCAGATAAAGCTTCAGAAAAAGCTAATATCTTTGATACGTCTGATGCTTCTTCGTTTGTTTTTAGTGCATTTTTGAAATTTACTTCTTCCTGTTTTGAGCCAGTTGATTTAATTGGCCAAACTTCTTTGTATAGGTTACCGCCACTATCATCAAAATGCTTATTAGTAAAAGGCCCGTCAATATTTTCAGTATTAGCATAAACTCCACTAAATACATCATTTATATATACAAGGGCATGGTTAGATCGAGGTGCAATAACTCCAAAATTTCTGTACATATAATAACCCAATCTTTCTCTCATTTTTGAAGGATCAAGGTTTTGTGAATGTAACTGAAGTTTTTTTAATCCATAAAATTGTTTTTCTTCATTGAAATTGAATTTTATTTTCATTGACAACTTTGGACATGTTTTATACCCGCTTGGATTTGTCCAGTCATTATTTGATAAACAACCTACCCATGCGCCAACTGATCCCTTGTATCTAATGCCCACATCTTTGACAACTTTATTTTCAAAAACAAGATGAGCAGTGACATATTTCTCTAGTGCTGGGTCACTATTTATTTCTTCAAGATCATTTGAATCAATAAAGATTTCAAACTTATGAAGCTTGTCCTGATCATAAATATAATCTGATGAGTGAGAATCGAGGTATTCATATTCATCTAATGATGCTAATCTTTTATCAATACTTTGTGTCTCATTTTGACCTTGAAATAAGTCGCATGAGTACAAAGTAAAACTCAATATTGTAACAAATTGAAGTGTTATGCGCATGAGGTATTATTGTCTAGCACTACATTTGTCAGTGTAAGATATTAGAATAAATTACGTATCTAATTACTATCTCATATTTATTCTAGTGTTAGAGATAATACAATCGTATCAAAGCAATCATAAAATCTGTATTATTACTATAGCAAGCTAATCTGATGAACACGATTCGAGCATTATTGAGATGCTGTATATCTTACAAAATAGCAGCGTCGGGATTATTCTTCTACAGGTACTCCCACTGCTCCAGCTCTAGGTGACCAATGTGAGTGCATTACTTTCCATCCCATACTGGTATTCACCCAAGTTTGTGATGCTCTTGTAGCATAGGGTACATTTTGCTCGCCATTTTCAAAACTAATGCTCCCGTCAGTATTGAACACAATAACGGCGGTTGTTTGATTTGCGGAGAATGTTACAGTATGATTTGACATAACAAACTCATCGAAGTCCCAGCCATCACCAGAATTTTCAATATTGTCTTGAGTCTGGGTAATTAGTTCAGTGCCATTTGAGTTGAATACCGTTGTTTCAAAGTCTGTACTCATGAAAGCATTGGCACCTTCAAAGTCATTGTTGATGTAGGCAAGTTGAAAATTTTGAGATAGTTCAATTAGGGTTTGGCTCAGCATACCTTCATCTACTAAAGCTTGTTCTGTATTAGGTACGCAACCTAGATATAAAAATGCACATAATAGGAATAGATTTTTCATAGTTTTTTTTTTTGGTTACTAAAAAGGAAAAATAAATAAAAAATTATCTAATATTTGGGATATTCCTCAGGTACTGAAGCTGATTATTCATTAATTGAGCGGATTAACGTCCGTCGCAACTTGCCCGAGCATCTATGTCTGGTGTTAAACGTATGTTAGCTACACCAATATCTGCCATAGTTTTGGATTTGATCACAAAGGCTGAACTTATGGTCGACATGTCAACTCCTAGGTTATCAAAACAACTTAGACTAACACTGAACTCGTACCAGTCTAAATCTAGTTTTATTGGTAAAATGGCGTCACATTTTGTGTCATCGTCGCATTGACTAATTTGAATGGTAGCAGCACCATTGAATGACTTGGCACTAAAGCTTAGTTCCATGGCACCATTTGATTCTCTGGCTAAGCTTGTTGAAGAAGCTGTGGATATTCGAACATAATCTCCTGTGGACTGTGTCCAATTGATACGAAGAGCATCCTCTTGGGCTTGATAATCGGTTTTACTAACGATAAGTCCTCCAACTGAGGTAGGGTAGCTCGCAATTTGTTTATCTAAATCACCCGAGTCTAACCACAAACCCCATGGAGCAATTGCCGCTCCTTTTGTAAAGAACTCACCAGTGGAAGCTATATCAGCATTTTTTAGCCCCGAATTTACTGATAGGGTTGAAAGTTCTTTTTCACTGGAGTAAGTAAGACCGTATCCCAGGGCAAATAAAGTTTCGGAGTCTTTAGATACTAATGCAGACGCGGGCCAACCAAAGGATAATGTGCCAGTAAAATCATAGGATGGATCTGTCTGAAATAACAGATCTGCTATTCCATCACCTTCACTTCCTGGCAACCAGGCTGCAATAAAAGCATCTGAGTTATTAAGTTCTGGGTTGGTCCACATGGGGCGGCCAGACAAGAAAACCGATACTACTGGAATGTCTTGTGACAGGTATTCTGCTAGTAAGTTGATATCAAAACCGTTGGGCTCAAAATCCAGTTGTTCTCTATCTCCTTGAAATTCGGCATAGGGGTCTTCTCCATAAATGGCAATAACGGCATCTACTGGAGAAGAAACTTCGCCTGACTCGGAATAGACGACTTGGCCGCCAGCTTCACTAACCACTTGGCGAATGCCTTCTAAAATAGACTCACCGTTGGGGAATTCGTCATTACTATGGCCGGTTCCTTGCCATGAGAGCGTCCACCCACCACTAGCTTTGGATATACTATTAGCCCCATCACCTACCACCAAGATTTTAGAGCCAGCTTCTAAGGGTAGAGTTTGGTTATTATTTTTTAATAATACTATAGACTCTCTAACAGCTTGTCGAGCGACAGCGCGGTGTTTTTCTAAACCTAACTGTGACTCATCACCTGCATTCATTCTCTGGCTAGGTAGTCCTTTTTCAAAGATACCGGAAGCTAATTTTACACGAAGGATTCTACGAACGGCATCGTCGAGTCTTTCCATACTAATTGTACCATTTTGTGCCTGATTGAGGGTATTTTCGTATAAACTCCTCCAACTATCGGGTGCCATAAACATATCTACGCCAGCATTGAAGGATTGCGCACAGTCGGTGTTAGTGCAGCCTGGGACCTGTCCATGACCGTTCCAATCGCCAACGACAAAACCATTAAAACCCATTTTTTCTTTGAGTACATCGGTCAGCAATTCCTTGTCACCATGTAATTTTCTGCCATTCCAGCTATTAAAAGAAGCCATTACGGTTTGCACTCCTGCAGGAATAGCGCTGTAATACCCAGCTGCATGCACATCGCTGAGTTCCTGCTCGGAAATTTTAGCATCACCTTGATCGACTCCATTTTCAGTAGCTCCGTCGGCAACAAAATGCTTAGCACTCGAAATAACCGTGCCAGGGCCCATAAAATCATCCGTATCAAAGCGACCCTGTAAACCGATCACAATTCGGTCGCCATAAGAATTCACAATAACTGGGTCCTCAGAAAAACCTTCATAGCTGCGACCCCAACGAAGATCCTGTGGGACAGCAAGGGTAGGTGCAAAAGTCCAATCATGGCCTGATACTGTCAGCTCATGAGCGGTTATACTAGCGATTTTCTGAATTAAATCAGGGTTGCGAGCGGCGCCTAAGCCGATATTATGAGGAAATACAATTGCTCCTTCAAGATTTGCATGGCCATGAACTGCGTCTATACCCAAAATAATAGGTATAGCAATTTCAACACCTTCGGTGTCAATTGAGGCCTCAAAGTATGCGTCCGCCATTTCAACCCAAGTGTCGGCATTAGCGTAGGGAAGAGGTCCAGGTGCGGAATTACCACCACTTAATACGGAACCTAAACGATATTTTTTTACATCTTCGGGAGTAACCGATGAATTGTCAGCTTGAATAACTTGACCAACCTTTTGTTCTAGGGTGAGCTTGGGTAATATTTCATCGATTTGAGCTTCAATGACTGGATCTAGGGGTAGAGGTTCTAGGCTAGCCCATGGGTCCTGTGATACATTAGAGCAGCTACTAATTAACAAGATTAAAACCGAATATATGAGAATATGATGGCTTTGTGTATAGATTCGATGCATAATTGAAAAGTATTAAGTATTAAGAATTATAGGATAACCATTAATTATGTTATTTTCTTTAAATGAAAAAAAATGATAGATATGAGATGTTATAATAGTTATTTCATTAGTAATTGTGTTTACATAATCCTAATACTGCTTTTCTCGCAACAGATAGTTGCTCAGGCCATATTAGTTGATGAAAACATGTCAGATTGGAATGATATTCCAAAATATACCCAAGAGAGCTCGGAAGATTTTGGAAATGGAGAATTAGATATTGAAAGTATAAAAATATATGATGATGATAGATTTATTTATTTCCTTCTAGAATTGAATTCAGAAATTCTACTCCAACAATTTAATGATTTGAGTCTTTTCATAGATACGGATAATAATAGTAATACAGGCATGGCGCTTGAGGGTATTGGCTATGAATTACAATTTAGTTTTGGCGATCGAGAAGGTGTTGCTTATTTAGATGGAGCGACTTCGATTAGTTCCTATGATGTAGGCTTAGTTTCTGCTCCTACAGTGACATCTGATTTCTTTGAAATAAAAATGGACAAGAACTCAGAGATCAAAGGAGAAAAGATATTTAACTCTGATACACTTGCATTTTTTTTTCGAACTCAGGCGTCTGGTGGTGATTTAGCACCTAATAACCCTTCGAATTTTTTTTACACTTTAAAGAATAGTAAATCAACCTTTAATTCATCTATACAATTAGATAGAGAGACTGGTTTCGATTTACGATTTTTGTCCTATAATGTATACCGAGATTACTTATTTAATCTTGAGGCTAAAGATAGTTTTAGGCGCATATTTCAATTTATCGAACCAGATATAATTGGACTTCAAGAGGTATATGATAATTCTGGTGCAGATGCGGCATTCCTTATAAAAGAATTCTTAGGGGGTCAATGGTATAGCGGTGATGTGGGAAATGATAATTTATTAGTAAGTCGCTATCCTATTCTTAAGCAAAAAGCGATAAAAGGTAATGCCGCTTATTTAGTCAAAATCGATAATATATCTTTCCAAAATGTATTGGTGATTGTCGCGCATCCACCTTGTTGTTCAAACGATGAAGGTCGTCAAGATGAGATAGACGCATTTATGGCATTTTTGAGAGAATCTAAAGATGGTAAAGAATTTAATGTAGCTGAAGATACTCCCATTGTTATAGTTGGTGATATGAACCTTGTAGGTCAAAATCAGCAGGTCAAGACAATGCTTACAGGAGACATCATAAATGAAATTGAATATGGCCAAGATTTTTCACCTGACTGGGATGGAACAGCATTAGAAGATGTAAAACCCTTTAATCCTGGAATGCCTACAACATTTACTTGGTATAATGAAAATTCTTCTTTTGGAGCAGGAAGATTAGATTATATAGTGTATTCGGGTTCAGTTTTAGAGTTAGGAACTAGTTTTTCCATGCATAGTAAAACATTACCCCAAGAATTTCTTGATACTACTTTTTTACAAAGAAATGATACCTATGAAGCATCAGACCATCTACCTGTAGTTGCAGATTTCAGGCTCAAAAATGCAACAAATATTGAAGTAGATAGCGAAAAATCACAATCATTTAGATTGCACCAGAACTATCCAAATCCATTTAACCCATCAACAAAAATCTCGTATACAGTTGATAAACCTTCACATATTGAACTTGTAGTAACAAACAGTATTGGACAATCTGTATCAACATTAGTGAATAGTATACAGCAATCTGGAAACTATACTGTCAATTTTGATGCTTCGGGATTATCAAGTGGAATTTACAAGTATTGGTTAAGAGTAGATGGGCTCCAAATAAGTAAGACAATGACGCTGGTAAGGTAGGATTAATAATTTCTCAACAAACTTGAGTTGTGTATAACAGACTTATCAGTATTGTTTAATGATACTACTGATTATTGATGGAACTAATAATTACTTCTAAAGTTTATATGATAGTCTTTGACTAACAAAATGATCTCTAGATACTTTAAAGTTCAATCATAGTTACTTATATGAATCTTATTATTATAGGCCATCCAGATAAAAGTTCTTTTTGTTATAATGGCATTCTAAAAACAATGACAAAACGTTTCGAGTATTGGTCACAAGATTATAAAGTTATTGATTTGTACGAAGATAAGTTCTCACCATCGAGATGGTATAAAAATCAGAATGATGTGAAGAAGTATCAAGATTTAGTCAAGAAATCGAATCGTATTTACTTTATTTCACCAGTTTGGTGGTTTCGCTGCACTCCATTATTGGAAGGTTTTTTTGATCAGGTTTTTTCACCGGGTTTCGCTTATAAATTTAAGCCATTAACTCAGACCTATGGTATCCCTATGCCTCTATTAGGAGATAAAAAAGTTCGCACTTATTTAACCCATGGCTCCCCGAGGTTACCTGTACTCACCTTGTATGTTAATTCTGTTAGACTACGCCTAGAGATGGGTGTTTATTCTTTTGTATTCGGGTGGTTTAAAACTAAAACTACACAATTTTGGAGTGTACCCTTTATCTCAAATAAAAAACGAGTAAAATATTTAGAGCGAGTTCGAAAACACATAGATATGGATGTTGAAAAGGACATGAGAAGAGTGAAATAGGAAAGTGCTGTTTGTATTCCATAAGTTGACTTTATGTGATATAAATGACTTGTATATTGTATTTAAAGTGCAAAAAGACTCATAGCAACTCGATTAATAGGCTTACCTATTATTAATTGGCCAATGTTTTACAATTGTTCTATACTAATACGATAAATAGGATCTTAACACAGTATAAATTAATTATGCGTTTAAACTTTACTTCTATTTTATTTGCTCTCAGCTTAATTCTAGGTATGCAGCCGCTAACAGCTCAGGTGGTAGATCCTGCCTTGGCAGGTATATCTGCAGAACGGATGGACCGTTACACCAATTATTTACAGCAAGAAATTGACGCTGGAAAAGCGCCTAGTTATGGTTATGGTTTTGGTTTAGGGTTTGACATTATTACTAATTTAGCAGACACCAAAGCTTTAGGGTCGGTTGGGCGGCTTTCTTGGATCGGTGCTTTCCAGACCTTCTTTTTTATTGATCCCGCAGAAAATTTAGCAGCGGTACTTATGACACAAATCGACCCGTATGATGGTTTTTATGGCCGTAAAATGTCTCAATTTGTATATCAATCGATTGTTGATTAATACGAAAATATTACGGTGATATTCGAAAATAATAAACTAGGGAATGAAATTTCTGATACTTAGCATATTACTTATTTCTACTCAGCTTAATGCCCAAGTCAGCAGTACAAAAGAACTCCCATTTACTAAAGGAGTCAACCTAACAAACTGGTTTCAAGCTGGCTCTTCAGGAAGCATAGATTTTTCAAAATACACTTATGAAGATTTTGTTGATATAAAATCGTTAGGTGTAGATGTTATTCGGGTACCCATAAACCTGCATTCGATGACCCAAAGTGCTCCTAATTATTCCTTGGATCCACTCTTTTTGTTTTTCTTGGATAAGGTAGTCGATTGGGCGGAAGAACTGGATATGCATCTTATATTGGACAATCATACTTTTGATCCTAGTGATGCAACAGACCCACAAATTGGTGATGTTCTAAATCCTGTTTGGTTGCAAATGGCCCAACATTTTGAAGGCAGATCCGATAAAATACTCTATGAAATTTTAAACGAGCCTCACGGAATTTCTCATAATCTTTGGAATTCCATACAGGGTGATGTCATACAAACCATTCGTTCTGTCGACACAACCCATACCATTATTGTAGGTGGTGCAGATTACAATAGTTATAATAGTTTATCTAAGATGCCCGCCTATGAAGATGATAATCTTATTTATACTTTTCATTTCTACGATCCTTTTGTACTTACGCATCAAGGAGCAAGTTGGACGACCCCTTCGATGACCGATTTAGGTGGCATACCTTTTCCTTATGAGGCGAGTGCTATGCCTAGGTTCCCAAACTCCTTACAAGGGACGTGGGTTCAGGGAGCATTTAATAACTACAGTAATGAGGGAAATGCCAACTTCATAAAGCAGAAAATCGATATTGCGGTTGCATTTTCGAAGCAAAGAGGAGTACCTGTTTTCTGCGGAGAATTTGGAGTGTACATACCAAATAGTGATAATGAAAGCCGGGTAAATTGGTATAAGGTTGTGGTAGATTATTTAAATGAATCGGGCATTGCATGGACTATGTGGGACTATCATGGTGGCTTTGGAGTTTTTGAAGAAGGTGCAGAGGGCTTATTTGATCACGATCTAAATGTACCCTTACTAGAGTCACTGGGTCTTAACGTTCCCCCACAGACCGAATACATAATTAGCCCCGATAGCAGTGGCTTTGAGTTTTATACGGACTACATAGGGCAAGGAGTTCAAGGTTCACACTCTATAAATAATGGCTCGCTAGAGTTCTATCATTCGGAGACGAAATGGGAAGGCGAGTTTAGTATATACTGGGCTGGATCTACTCAATATGAATCCATTGGGTTTAACTTAGTCCCAAATAAAGATATGAGCCAACTGGTCAATGCATACGATCTATTGTTCTATGTAAAGGGGACGGAACCGACGTCTTTTGATCTTAGATTTATTGACACAAAAAGGACAGATATCGAAGACAGACCTTGGAGAATGAACTTGAGGATTTATCCCAATGATTTATTATGGAACGGTGAATGGGAAGAGGTACGCATTCCATTGAGTAGTTTCACAGAAATGGGTAGTTGGGACGACAATCAATGGTTTAATCCTCAGAACGATTTTGATTGGACTGCTGTAGATGTATTCCAAATAGTTTCTGAAACCGGAGCAATGGGTAGCGCTGAGTTGTGGTTCGATTTTATTCGTATAGTCGAAAAAGGTAAGTATGAGGTAAGTACGCAACCCGTTAGCGACTTAGTGGATTACCAATTACATCAAAATTATCCGAATCCTTTTAATCCGATTACTCAGATACAATATACTCTACCAGTTCGGGCTCAAGTAACCCTTGAAGTTTTTAACAGTCTAGGTCAAAAGGTTATGGAGCTTGTGAATAGTAAACAGTCTGCTGGATATCACACAGAAATTTTTGATGCTACTAGGTTATCAAGTGGCATATATTTTTATAAACTTACGACACCATCTTTTACTGAAACTAAGATAATGCTTTTGATAAAATAGATGTATGAATTCAAAATTTAGATTTTGACTTATGTCTGACAACTTTAGGCCGATAATAAGGTATTAATTAGAGGCATTTATAGTGAAAAAACTCATTTTTATATCAATTACAGCTATTTTGTTTGTCCAGTGTGGTACTGAGACTAATCAGTCGTTCACTGTTAATACATTGATTGTACCAACTGAAGGAGGTACTATTACAATATTTCCAGAAAAAAAAGCTTTTCAAGCAGGTGATGAAATCTCAATAACTGCAGTTCCTGATACAGGGTATATTTTTTATGATTGGACTAACGATTCTACTTTAAATATAAACCCCTTAAATATTAGGGTAACTGATGATATTAATTTAGTAGCTGAATTTCGATTAAAGTCATATTCTTTGACAGTCACAGTAGAAGGCCAGGGGGAAGTTTTTGAACGGGTATTACCCAAAAAATCAACTGAATATGAACACAGTACAAATATTGAATTAAGGCCTAATGCTAAGACAGGATGGGAGTTCAAAGAGTGGAAAGGGGATATAGTTAGTACAGATTCTGTATTAATTTTAGAAATAACGAAAGAAATCAATATAACTGCTGTATTTGAATTAAAATCTTACCCATTATCTGTTACGATAATTGGTGGTGGAGAAGTTACTGATTCAATTGTGGTCGAGAAGGCTAAAGACTTTGATCATGGTACAAAAGTATCATTATCTGCCAAGGCTAATGAAAATTGGATATTTTTGGAATGGTCAGGGGATATTTCAGATACCACATCATCCATTGTAATTACAGTTAATGAGCCTGTAGAAGTTATAGCAACTTTTCAGCAATTCTGGTTAATGGAAAATGGTATAACCATCGACTGTGATAATGCTTCTATAGGGGACAAAGGTTTTATTAAAGGTTTACAGTATACAAAAAGATCAGCATCTCAGATTACTTCAGAAAATGCTTCTTTGTCATGCACTAGTGGAATTACAGATATGTCGGAGTTTTTTCAAAATGAAGTTTCATTCAACGGTGATATTTCACACTGGGACGTTTCATCTGTCGCTTCCATGGAAAATATGTTTTTTGGTGCTATAGAATTCAATACTGACATAGGTGTTTGGGATGTATCTAATATGACAAATATGGCGGGTATTTTTGCGAATACTAAATTTAATATGGATTTGAGTGAATGGGTATTAACAAGTGTAATAAATATGTCAGGTGCTTTTGAAAATTCACAATTCAATCAAGATATTTCAAATTGGGATGTATCCAATGTTGTACTGATGGAAAACATGTTCGGAAATTCAGATTTCAATAAAGATATTTCCAATTGGGATGTATCTAATGTAATTGATATGAGTAATATGTTCAAAGGGGCTAATTTTAATCAAAATATTAAAAGTTGGGATGTACAATCAGTTACTAATATGGAAAGTATGTTTGATTCCTCATTGTTCAATCAAGATTTAAGTACATGGCAAGTAATAAATGTCAAGAATATGGTCAGTATGTTTGCTAATTCTGTTTTTAACAAAACAATTAGTTCGTGGCGGGGATCAAATGTTACTAGTATGAAAGATATGTTTAAGAATTCAGAGTTTAATCAGTCAATTAGTACCTGGGATGTTTCAAATGTTATTGACATGGAAGGTATGTTTGAAAATTCATCATTCAATCAGCCAATTAGTAACTGGAATATTAGCAATGTCACAAACATAAAAAACATGTTTAAATCCACTCTATTTAATCAAAATATAGGTGGTTGGAATACGAGTAATGTGACACAAATAACGGGTCTATTTGAAGATGCAATAGCATTTAATCAAGATATCAATAATTGGGATGTATCAAAGGTTACAGATTTGAGGCGGGTTTTTTCTGGTGCTACTAATTTTAATAAACCAATTGATACTTGGGATGTTTCTAAGGTGACAAGTATGTCATCAATGTTTAACGATGCAATTGCTTTTGACCAAGATCTATCTTTTTGGGATGTTTCTAAAGTTGAAAAGATGGATAGTACATTTTTTAATGCCGCGATATTTAATCAAAATATAAGCAATTGGCAAGTTTCCGAGGTTCTTGACATGAAATTCATGTTCGGTGGTTCAAAATTGTTTAACCAAGATTTAGGAAATTGGAATGTAGGGTCAGTTCTTGATATGTCAGGAATGTTTAATGGTGCGAAATCTTTTGACCAAGAATTAATAGACTGGTGTGTACCAACAATAATTTTTGAACCTAATCTCTTTTCATTTGACTCAGCTTTGAAGACTGAAAATAAACCTTTGTGGGGAACTTGTCCAACTAATTGAGCTACAACTAATTATATTTGTAATAGAGATATTTTTTCATTTTATTTATTTTATACATAAGTGATATTTAAATATTGAGATAGTAACTAGGCTCATAAATTAGTTATAAGTCATGTTTAAAATAAAATTAGTCAAAGTATATCTGATTGTATCTTTATTATTTGTTACATGCAGTGAAGAATCAGATTTAAATGGTAATTGTCTTTCAGAACCAGATTTGAATAAAGTATGTACTAAGCAGTATGTACCTGTTTGTGGTTGTGATGGAAATGAATATCCTAATGCTTGTCTAGCTAAAGCCAGAGGTGTAAATAGTTATTCACCTGGAGAATGTGGTTCTCAAGAAGATTAGATTTCCAAAATTTTACTACTTTATTTTCATTGATTAAGACGGATAAATTTAAGTATGAAGTAGGCGGTAATTAAACCTTGGATACTTTTTTAGCCACTCAATCTAGGTGACTGTTTTGCGATTATTATCAAATCATATCTATTTATTTCAATATAGTTTATTGTTAGTCATACATCATTCTAAATTAAAAATCACACCAATATATTATGATAACAAGCACAACAGAAACAATTCCAGGTAAAGAAATAATTGAAATTCGTGGAATAGCTAGAGGTTCCACAGTAAGGGCTAGGAATGTGGGTCGTGATATTTTTGCAAGTATTAAAAACCTAGTAGGTGGTGAAATTGAAGAGTATACTAAACTTCAAGCAACATCTAGAGAACAGGCTTTATCAAGAATGATTGAAAATGCAAATAATCTTGACGCTGATGCAATTGTAAATGTAAGATTTACGACATCGGTAATAGCTCAAGGAGCAGCCGAAGTTCTTGCATATGGTACGGCCGTAAAGATTAAATAAATAGGTCTAATATGTGGCGAATGATAATTCTTGGTATTTTTATTGTTTTATTAGTTGTAGCAATAATTAATCGCGTGAATAAATCACAACAAGAGAATTTTGAAGAGCGGGATAATTGAAATCAATCTAATTCTCATTTAATCAACTTAGTTGAATAAATATGAATCGTTAGTAATCAAACATATACTCACAAATTATTTTATAGTAAGGATATAACTATCGAATTTTGAGAGATAGATAATTTAGAATTTCTAATGTTTTTAGAGAGTCTTTGGTTGACACAAAAATATGGTCATGATAGTACCCTGCAATCACATTACAACTGATTTCATTATTTGCCAGTTCAGTTGTAACTAATGAAGTTAGGCCAACTGCGTTAAGTGATGAATGTACTTCTAAAGTTATCCAGCTAGCAATAAAATTATATTTTAAACCCAATTCGTCTGCTCTGCTTCTTTCCAATACAAGGGTTAATCCTTCCTTTTCTTTGAAAGTACATATTACCTCGCTGGTATTTAATAACTCAATGTTTTTAATGGAGGTAAAAACATATTCACCATCATTTAGTTTAGGAGATAAGCCTTTTATTAATTTATTCAGATCACTTTCACCATCAATCATAGATACTGAGATTATTTTTTCCCTAGCTAAAGATAATATATAGCATCATCTAAACCATAGATAGACATTATTAAATAGTATATCTAATTACTAGAGATTCTCTCTAATAATAGTCTAGCTTCTGATACATTTAAAGTGATAAGGTAATTGAATACGGCATTTAATTCTTTTTGAATATCTATGTCATTAGAATACTCCTTTCTAGCCAAGTATAAATTATTGGTATATTGAATAATATTATTGGAGCCTTGCAAATTAGATTTTTAGTTTATTTTCATATTATAATTTTACCCACTTTATGATCTAATTTTAGCAATATTAATCCTAAAAATGATTCTAAAATGTACAATACAAGAAAAAACTTTTTAAGGCAAATAACACTAGCATCAATGTCCCTTTGTTTTGGTATAAATAGCCAAAAAATTACTCGTAGCAAACTAATTGAGCTAGATGAATTTGGAGGTTGGACAGGTAAGAAATTTGAGAGTTCTGGATATTTTCGAACAGAATTTGATGGTTCGAGGTGGTGGTTTGTAACCCCTAGAGGTAATGCATTTATTTCTTTTGGGATAAATCATTTTCACCAAGATTGGTGGGCCCAAAGTTATAATATTGACCATTGGTTAAAATCATTTTCATCTACAACATTTCTAGATGATAACTGGAATCAAGGATTTAGGAATAGAGCATTATCTGACATTGAATTACTTGGTTTTAATACTATTGGAATGCATACTAATGCTCCCAATTTGATTGACCTACCATTTAAAGCAAAAGTACCTTATTTAAGAGAATACAAACCTATTGTTTTGGACCATTACAGAAATCCTCAACCAGATGTATATATAGACATATTTACTGATAGTTTTGAGGAGTATTGTTTCAATTATGCTGACGAAATCACAAAAAATTATAAAAATGATCCCATGTTGCTAGGTTATTGTATGGCAGACTGTCCCATTTTTACTGAAGATGATATAAATCTTTATGGTGGAACTTCCTGGGCTAGGAAGTTAAGGAATTTAGGCCCAAGCCATCCAGGTAAACAAGAATATGTATCAATAGTTAAAAATAAATATCTAAATATTGAAGATTTTAATGTTATTTATATGACTAGATTTAAATCTTGGGATGAATTAGCAACTGCAACGAATTGGAGAAAAAATGAACCACCTTTGAGTATGCATGAAAAAGAAGACAGTCTAAATTTTATGTTATCATGTGTTACAAGGTATTACAGTGTGGCTAAAAAAGCTTTACTCCATTTTGATTCTAATCATCTTTTTTTTGGTGATAAGATTAATGCAAATACAGATTCTTTAGAAAAAGTTATTAAGGTAATTTCAGAATATGTAGACGTAATTTATTACCAAAACTTTGCTCCTTGTATGTCTCAAAATGAAATAATCGATAGTCTAACTTACCAAACAAAACTTCCCTTTTTAAATGGTGATGCAGGATTTGGTGTATCAAATGATATGATGCCTAATCCTTATGGTCCAAGAGCTAAAGATCAGGCGGAACGAGCTGCTTGGTTAATTGATTGTTGTGAAACATTAATTTCAAGATATAATTTCATTGGATGGCATGTATGCGGTATAATAGATACGTGGAAAACAATGCCCTCAAAAGAAGAGAATCAGCATCAAGGTTTAATGGATATTCATGGCAACTACTATCCTGAAATGTTAATGGCTGTTCAAAAAATTTCTAGCAGTCTATATGAAATTTCAGATCAATAAAATTTTATGGCTTAAAATGTTAAAAATCAATATTTTATATCAAATGATTAAAACAAGTTACTTATTTATACTAATCATATCTCTTGTTAGTATTTCAAATTTAAAAGCGCAGCCAATATATCTCAACCCTGAAATTGACCTGGATGATAGAGTTGCTGATCTTATTGATAGATTGACCCTTCAGGAGAAAGTTGATCAAATGTTAATGAATACATCTGGGATTCCTCGTTTAAAAATTCTTCCTTATGATTATTGGAATGAAGCACTTCATGGGGTAGGACGTTCTGGAAAAGCAACCATATTTCCTCAAGCAATAGGTTTAGCTGCTACTTTTGATGACAAATTGATATATGACATTTCATCAGCTATATCCGATGAAGCTCGAGCGATGTTTAATGTTTCACAAACTGCTGGGAATTACAATAGATACTCTGGATTGACATTTTGGACTCCAAACATAAACATTTTTAGAGATCCACGTTGGGGTCGTGGTCAAGAAACATATGGTGAAGACCCATATTTAACATCCTTAATAGGTGTTGCTTTTGTAAATGGTTTACAAGGAAATAATCCTAAATATTTAAAAACGGCGGCTACCGCCAAACACTTTGCAGTTCACAGCGGACCTGAAAAATTACGGCATGAATTTGATGCTATTGTAACTAAAAAAGATCTATATGAAACATACTTACCTGCTTTTGAAGCTCTAGTTAAAGCAAATGTAGAATCAGTAATGTGTGCCTATAATAGAATTAATGGAGAACCTGCTTGTGCTAGTAATACTCTACTTGGAGAAATATTACTAGATAAATGGAGTTTTACAGGACATATAGTAAGTGATTGTTGGGCTTTAGTAGATTTTTATTCAGAAATTGGACACGGTACTGTCACTAATAAGTTAGAGGCTGCGACTCTTGCATTAGAAAGTGGTGTTAATGTCAATTGTGGAGATACTTATTCGGCTCTTAAATTAGCTGTCGAAGAGGGTTTTGTAAATGAATCTCTAATCAATGAAAGACTTAAGCCATTATTGAAGACAAGATTTAAGTTGGGTTTATTTGATCCCTTAGACCTTAATCCTTATAACCGTATTTCATATGATGTTGTTGACAGTAAAGAAAATAGAGCTTTAGCACGTAAAGCTGCTGTAAGATCTACTGTTTTGCTTAAAAATAATGGTGTGTTACCATTAAAAAATGATCTAAATAGATATTATGTTGTAGGCCCAAATTCTGCATCTATCGACGCTCTTTTAGGGAACTATTTCGGTGTCAATTCTAGCATTGTAACCTTTTTAGAAGGTATAACTGATGCAGTAGCACCAAGTAGTCAAGTGCAATATAGTCCTGGTACTACTTTAGATAGAAAGAATGTAAACCCGGTTGATTGGTCATCAGGTGGAGCTGCTGAAGCAGATGTCACAATAGTTGCAATGGGACTAACTAGACATATCGAAGGTGAAGAAGGAGAGTCTATTTCGTCACCATATTTTGGTGATCGTATTGACTATAACATACCTGGAAATCAATTAGAATATCTTAGAAAGATAAAAAGTCATGGTAAGCCTGTTATTGTAATTATAACAGGAGGATCTCCTATGAATCTAACCGAAGTGCACGAGTTAGCTGATGCGGTATTATTAGCATGGTATCCTGGTGAAGAGGGTGGAAATGCGATTGCTGATATTATATTTGGAAAGGCTGCACCATCAGGGAAATTACCTATTACATTTCCTAAATCACTCGACCAATTACCCTCATATGAAGATTATAGTATGAAAGGGAGAACGTATCGGTACATGACAAAAGAACCCATGTATCCATTTGGATTTGGTTTAAGTTATAGTTCATTTTCTTTTAGTGATTTAAACCAATCAGCTATAAATATCAAAGAGGGTGAGATTGTTGAAATCAGTCTTAAAGTAACTAATATAGGTGATTATCCAGCTATTGAAACAGTACAAATGTATATTACAGATGACATAGCAAGTACTCTGTCTCCACTATTTTCTTTAAAAGGAATAAAAAAAGTTAATTTACAACCAGGAGAGAGTAAATCTATAGATTTTAAAATTTCTACAGATATGTTAAAATTAATAAATGATCAAGGTGAGGCGATACTTGAAAAAGGCAATTTTACAATACATATATCTAATAGCCTACCATCTAAAAGAGCATTAGAGCTAGGAGCTTCTAAATCGCTTGTAACAAGTTTGGTACTAGAATAAAAAAAGAATGCTTATAGACTAATAAATTGGTGTCAATTCTACTGTGACTAATTTTTTTGGTCTGACATATACTTTCATAATTGTAGCTATATAACTTTATACAAAAAACCAAGATGGTAGCGATGATGAAAATCAATTTTGCATACATTATAATATTGGTAGAAATAATTATTTCTTCACACTCTTTAAACATAATGGCACAGAATACTCCTGTGACTTTTAATAATCCAATTCTATCCGGTTTTCATCCTGATCCTTCAATAGTAAGAGTAGGTGAAGATTATTACATGGTGAATTCAACTTTTGAATGGTTTCCAGGTATGCCTATTCATCATAGCAAAGATTTAGTGAATTGGAATCTTATTGGATACGGATTACATCGCACTGATCAAGTTCTATTGCAAGAAGGCTTGGGAGATTATATGGGTATTTTTGCGGCAACAATACGTTATCATAGCGGTATTTTTTATCTAATTACAACATGTGTACAATGCACAAAAAGTGGCAACTTTTATATAACTGCCAAAAATCCAGCTGGCCCTTGGTCTGACCCAGTATGGCTGGATTCTCCTGGTATTGATCCTTCACTGATGTGGGATAGCGATGGTAAAAGTTATTATACAGGTCATGGTAATTTAAATAAAATTCAAGAATGGCCAGATCAACAAGGAGTATGGATACAAGAAATTAATCTTAATGATGGTACATTGATTGGACCTAGAAGACAACTTACGCATGGACATGCAAATAATGCAGTTTGGGCTGAAGGGCCTCACATCTATAAAATAAATGGTAAATATTTATTAATGTTAGCTGAAGGAGGTACAAGTACTAATCATGCTATTACTGTTCATCATAGTGACTCAATTTTTGGACCCTATATTGCAGACCAAATTAATCCAGTATTAACTCACAGGCATTTAGGTAATAAGTATCCTTTCCATTCAATCGGTCATGCTGATTTAGTTGAGACTCAAAATGGAGAATGGTGGGCTGTTATGTTAGGTAAACGTTATATCGATAACTATACTTTACTTGCACGAGAGACTTTTTTAACTCCAGTTGTCTTTGAAGGTCAAACACCTATATTTAATCCTGGTAAAGGAATTGTTGAGATAGAACATACACGACCAAATTTACCATGGTCACCAATAGCCTCTAAGCAAATAAGAGATGAATTTAGTGGAAAAAATTTAGATTTAGAGTGGAATTTTTTGAGGACACCAGTTCGAGGTTGGCATGAATTGAGAGGGGGTGAGTTAATTTTAAATTTACGTAAAGAAGTGTTGAAAGATCTAGTAAATCCGTCATTAATAGCGCGTCGAATTGAACATACTTCATTTAGTGCGTCTACAAAACTTACATTTAACACGAAAAAAAAATCTGAGCGAGCTGGATTGGTTATCTATCGAAGGAGTAAAAATCATTTTCAATTTCTCAAAGACAACAACGAACTTGTACTTATGAGGACTTCAAAAGGAATTGAAAAAGAAATTATTAGGATGGATTACACTGAAGACACAGTAATTTTGAGAGCAGAAACCCATGGAAGGAAACTAGTTTTTAGTTATGGTAAATCCGAAAAAGAGATGATGATTGTTAATGAAGAGCAAGATATGAACGTTATTTCATATGAACTCTCAGAAGGATTTAATGGTCCATATATTGGGATATATGCTACGAGTATGGGTCAAGAAAGCGATAATCAAGCTTTTTTTGATTGGTTTGAATACACTGAAAAATAACTAAGTATCAATTTAGGATAATTTTGACGCTGAGGATATACCCTGTTCATTTTGAAATGAAGTTGTTTATTGAGTGGTTAAAAATACAGGCGGCATTTAAGTAATCCATTTTAGATATAGAAAAAATATTGATGTATAAAGAAAATATATCAAGAAGAAATTCTTAAAAACTTGTGTTTTACTACTGTATAATAAAAAAATATAAAACACTGCTATTAATTCAATAAATGACCATGGTATACCTTTCTATGGGAATAATAGATTGAGTTTTTAAACTCATGAAGTAGCAAAACAATTGCGGTGGCTATTGATTGTATAAAAAATTATTATATTATTTAGAATTTATCTAAATAAGATCCTATAAATCTTTATAAATCGGTTGTAATATGTATAATAAATTATTCCTTACTCTATTATTTGTCTCACTTGTGGCTTTTATCCATTGTGACAAGTCTAAAATGCAGGAAAATTCCCTCTCATTCGGATTTCTAAACAGTAATCTGGTTGATGTTGATAGTATAGAGCTAGATAATTTTACTATTCCTGCATCCTATGATATTGAGAATTCATTGGCTCCAGGTACGTTTTATGGACAAAAACGAAGGCTTGCTCAACTCCAAGAAATAAAAGATTCTTCGAGAAATGAACCCATCAAATGGGATATTCGAGCAGCACTAGCCAATGAGAACCAGAATATGTTCAAAAGTGATGAGGCACAAGGAAGTGAAAATATTCGAACAAAGATAGATGAATTAAACTTTGATAACGGTAATACGAGTGTTGCTGATCATATTGCATCATTAGCTGATTCACTTGTTCAGTCAAGTCAAGCTAATTACCTGACAGTTGCAGATAATGGAATTGCTGGTATGATTACTACTGGAACTAAAAAAAGACACGTTAGCGCCAATGGGTTGGAATACGCTGAAATTCTTGAAAAAAGTCTTTATGGCGCGTTAATGTATGATCAAATGGTAGATGATTATCTCAGTGACTCTCAGTCTGGGATAAACAATGAAGAGGGCAACAATGTGTTATCTGCAGAGGATTATGAGCTATATGGAACTGAGCGACAGCATAAGTTCGATGAAGCGTTTGGATACTTCGGAGCGGAGGCAGCCACTTATCCAAATCAAGTAAATTCTTCAGTTAAAGACGGTATATTCTTGGCCAATTATACCTTTGATTTTAGCGATGAAACTGAGGCTATGTATGGGGTTAATCTGGCTAAAGCAACTATGAACGCTTTTATTGTCGGCAGGTCAGTTTTAAAGGCAGGTCAAGGGAATGATTCTTCTCAGGAAAACATAAATGAGGAACTATTTAATGCGGCAAGAGTCGATATTAAGTTATATGTTGAGGCTGGATTAGCTGCTTCTGCAATACATTATCTAAATAAAGCAATCACTAATGTATCCAAAGCAGAGAAGCTCCACCACTTATCAGAAGCATTAGGATTTATTTATGCCATGTCATTTAACTCCGAAGGTAGGTTGACTCCTGAAGAATCTCACACAGCACTAACAAAGTTAGACTGGTCTGCTTCCGATAGTTCGTTGAATGGAGTTTATGACATTAATTTGTGGGACATTACGGACGAGCAAATGAATATGGCCATAGACGTGATCGACGAGTCTTTCCCAGGATTCAAAAATGCTGGTTTTTGATTTCTCTTATAAATGAGTGGCCTCTGTTAAAAACTGTGAGACTAGATCAGAAACGAGCCTATTGGGTGTTAATGAATAAATATTACGCATATTTGGTTTTTTGAAGTTGTTCATTCTGATTATTCCCTAATTAAACGAATGGTTTAAAGCATCTACAAAAAAAATAAAACCACTAAGAATAAACTAATTGACTATAATACAATGTACCAAATCAGATCAACTTTAACCTATAATTCAAAAAATTTGCAGATGTACACTATCAAGTATTGTGCTATTTTTATAATAATTTATTTAGCCACCTCAATAACTAATGTCTATTCGCAAAATAATGAGGTATATGGTCCAAAAAATTTTAAAGATAGACTAAATAGTGAACTCACCAACAACTTCCATCTAAGTGGTCAATCCGATATACAATCTCGTGATTATTTAGTGTTTAGTACTTCTGAAAGTTTTGAATTATTATTTAGTATTGAATTTAATGATTCAACTAATTCGTTAATTCTAGATTATTATAATAACATAATTACCAATAGAGACGCGTTAGAAACTATATTTCAAATTACAAATCTAGATTTAATTAATAATATTGAAACAACTTCAACTGATTTATTTACAATTCAACCCTTACTGCATAGCTATTTCTCAATTGGCAGTAATGATTCTAATGAACTAATCCTTAAAGACCGTGCTACAATTGAATTTGATATAAATGAAGTACCTTCCTTTTTAGCTTTTGAAGATGATAGTGGTTACTTAAAAGCAGCTGAACAGTATGTATACGATTCAACTGTTCAATTATATATTAAAAATCCAGATTGGGTTAGTAAGTGGGTTAAACACATGGATTCAAGTCTTAGTCTGACGCTTGATAAAAATCTCGCAACTACTGTAAAGTACAACAACGCATACAATACTTTTGATCTTAGATTGGAAACTGGCAGTGATTTTAATCCTAAATCTATAACATGGCAGACAAACCCGTCTGCTCAATATCCTACTAATACTTCAAGCTACTATCAACATACTTTTTCTACCGATGTATTCTCAAACGATATAGATATTTTTTATAAACAACAATTTAGGGAGAATGCAGAATCAGAGCAAAATGCTATTGAATATCTAGATTCAATAGAAAAGTTTCTCATTCAAAATGGCGAAAAACTACGGTATCAAAAAGAGTACTATTTATCCTTCAGAGAACGGTTATTACAATCTACTATCTCTTCTAGCGATATTTATAATGCTGAGTTAGATCAGTATACTGTAAGTGAAGTTTATTTTACTATGGCTTATGATTCTGAAGGCAATTACCATCCATTTATGGTAATTGCCACCTATAACATTTCAGAAGGTCCTAATTTTTTAATTGACGTGGCTAGACCACCAGGTGATGGGAGTACCAATTCATATGAAACCCAAAGTATAACGCGCAACGCTACTTTAGCTACCCATTTGATGAAAATCCCATTAAAAGATTATGGGTTAGTAGACCAATTTTCTGATAATGATCTAAGTGAATTTGGAACACTTGCCAGTGATGCAGGTATTTCTGTAGATCAAAGTGACGAATATAGTTATGCTAGTTTACGAGATATGGGTGTAGCAATAGATGGTGTTAAAATTTATCCCAGTTACAATAATACGTTGAATTTTGCTTCAGCAGCAGGTGAAATTTCAATAACGGGAATTCACGTAGGTAGAGGGATGGATCTTCACTATCATGCAGATGGTCACGCATACAATGGAAATGGTCTTAATTTATACAATGCAGTAGATTATGATGGAAGAACACATGCTCCTATGATTGGTTTTTCCTATGACGGAATTTTATTGTTTGGGCGTTATGAAAATGAAAATTTGGAAGGATTTAATGAGACATTAGATGCCTTTGGAGGACATCAACATGGTGATTATGCCTATCATTATCATGCTTTTAGTTCAGAAAAAGAAATTGTTGACAACCGAACAAATCAAATAACTAATTTTATACACCACCATCTATTCGTCGGCGCATTCAAAGGAAATATTGCTTCCATACCTGGTTTATTGGAAACTAATACTTCTCAAGTAAAAAGTGCTGAATTAGCTAAATATGTTGGGGGAGATGGCACATATATACCAATACCACTAAATAATGATTTTGAATTGCTGATTATAGATTTCTCGTTAGAACAAAACTACCCCAACCCATTCAACCCATCTACTCAGATTAAGTATGCCTTGCCAGAGGCGACTGAAGTAACCCTTGAAGTGTTCAACAGTGTAGGTCAAAAAGTGACGGAACTGGTGAATGGTCAGCAATCAGCGGGGTATCATACGGCGACGTTTAATGCTTCGGTATTGTCTAGTGGAGTGTATCTGTACAAGCTAACCACTCCATCATTTACCGAAACTAAAAAGATGTTATTGATTAAATAGATAGAATATCATTTGTAGCAATTATATTGTTTTGACAAAAAGATATAATCTCTAGGGATTAAGGTTAATTAAGAGGAAAACAAAATGGGACGTATCACTAGCTTGCTTATGATTATTGGATTTATCCTCCTTGGTTGCCTCCGTGTATCGGAGCAGCCTCTTCAGTCGGATGATTTAGGAGCACAACCAGGACAAATTATTCATCATGTGTTTTTTTGGCTCAATAATCCAGATTCAGAGTCTGATAAACAACAATTAATTGAGGGATTAAATACTTTCAGCTCAATAGATGAAATCAAAGTTTTAGTAGTTGGGTCTCCTGCATCAACCATCGAGCGAGAGGTGGTAGACAATAGTTTTGATGTCTCTGAGCTGATGATCTTTGAAAGTGTAGAAGCTCAGGATGCTTACCAGGTTCATCCAATTCACACTGAATTTGTAGAGAACTACAGTCATCTTTGGGAGCGGGTAGTTGTATATGATATGGTAGTTAATTAAGTAATTACCATTGGTTGATTAGCCCAGAACTACGTCAATAGATTTGAAATATTAAGATTAATTAAACCTTCTTGATGATTTTGTAGTAATCTTAGAAGATTTAGATGAAGCACTAGAGCAAGTTATTGAAGATGGTAATACTGTTATGGTAGCTTGGTCTAGAATAAAAATTAATTCTTGATCATCTGTTCCTTCAACAACCTTTCGTTTTTTCTTAGTTTAAGGTGGATTTTTTTTAAAAGAAGTTATGTGCAACACTCCAAATAAAATTTGAAAAAGCGCTTGCATAAATGTTTTTAAGTATTTAATGTATTTATAAGTTCTTGTATTTTAATACATGAATGATTACGTCTGTAAAACTTATTCTTATTTATCTTTATAGTATAGCACAAACGTTTGCGCAAGTGAAAAACAAAGTGAACATAAATTTTATAGCAGAAAAATCTGGTTACTCAGTAAGTACAGTATCTCGTGTTATTAATAAATGTGCAAAAGAATACCGAATTAGTAATAATGCAAGAACCAAAATACTTAAAATTAGTGATAAGTATGGGTATCATGCGAATCCAGTTGCTGTTAATTTAAGAGTAAAGAGAAGTCATACTTTGGGACTTTTAGTACCGGATTTAGAAAACCCATTCTTTGTTAATCTAGTTCGAGTAATAAATAGTAAGTTTGGAGAAAAAGGTTATTGCACAATAGTTAAAGAAACCAAAGATAATGCTGAAGAAGAACGTAAAGGACTAAATGAATTAATTGAACGCAATATCGATGGAATAATGTTGGTTCCCTCTATTTTTGCAGATGAGAACGGAGCATATATTGAAGAGATTATAAAAAAAGGTGTCCCACTTATATGTGTTGACCGGTATATAGATAATACAAATATTCCTTATGTGGTTACTGACAATGAAAAAGGGGCTTATAAGGCTGTCTCATATTTAATTCAGAAAGGGCACAAAAAGATTGCATGTATACAAGGGTTAGAATCCTCAAGCCCCTGCCGTGATCGAAAACAAGGATATATCAATGCTCTAAAAGATGCTGGATTAAAGCCGTTTTATATTGGTGGTAATGAATTTAATCTAAAATGCGGCTATGAAGAAGCTTGTAAACTACTTTCAAATAATCAAAAACCAACTGCCATTTTTGCAATGAGTAGTACAATCGCTTTAGGGGTGATTAAGGCTATAAAAGAGTTTGGCTTATCTATGCCTGATGATATTTCTTTATTCGGATTTGATAACAATATTTTTTTGGACTTCTTAGCAGTACCATTAACAACAGTTGCTCAGCCAGTTGAGGTGATTGGTGAAAAGGTAGCAGAGTATCTCATTTTGTCTATTAAGAAAGTTCTAAATGATGAATGGAAAAATATAACAGTAGAACCAAAACTTATAATACGTGAGTCAGTATAGTACAATAAAATCTTTTTTAAATATGCACAAAGGTTTGCGCATATTTAAAAAGACTACAGTACATCAAATACTTCAAATATAAAACATAACTAAAAAATGATACTTATGAAGAATAGAAAATTTTTAATAATCCCAACTTGCATCATTTTATCACTAATAATAATATCAGGATGCACTGAAGATCAAGCTACTTCAGTGAGCGATGATCAATCTGTTACTGGGGCTGAAGATATTAGTGGTATAACTTCGGTTTTAATAGATTTTAATGGGCTTGGAACGGGTAGCGTTTTTGATAATCCGGTTCCAAATTTCAAGTTTGAAGGATTGACCTTTGAATATGATAGTACTGATTTCGGATCAATAACATTAGAGAATAATGACCATTTGATGATTACCCATAATGTTGAAGGAACTTACATATGGTCTGAATTAGATCTTGGTGGGAATCAAGATTTTACTGGGAAAAAATTAAGGTTTGATTACAGTCATTTCACTGCTCCTGCATTAAGTGGTGTACATTGGGAGGATGACTCAACCGCTGCTGATATTCAAGTATATTTTGTAGACGAGGAATGGGGTGAAAGTGGCGGTCAAGTACAAGTTAGCAGCTTAAACCTAGAATACACTGAAAGCTGGCAGACTATCGAAATTTCACTATCTGATTTTAATAGTCTATGGGGCCTTCCAGTAGAACCATCTATGGTAGCGTATATTGGGATAGAGATTTGGGGAGGGAAGCGGAATGCCCCTATTATATTTCGGATCGATAATTTTGCAATTATTGATTAAATACCTGTTTTCAATAATGCTGATCTGACGCTGAAAAAAGTTAAGATTACCAACATTGGGTAATATTACTTATTTAGACTTAACGTCAATATTTACTATGATTTTTTAGTACTGTCATTTTTATAGTTTGATCAGTCAGTTGAAGGGCTATACTAGTAAAAAAGGCTACATGATTTTTTATTTTATTAAAAAATTTAATAATGAATAGTAGAATAAATCAATAGAGCCAAAACTTAGACTGCTTACTCAAAAAGTAAAAAAAGAATACACTTTAATAAAACTCATAAATATTAGTGCATTATCACAAACATTTATTCTACATCAAATTAAAAATTGAAACCAAATATGGTAATAATGAAAAATAGAAAATATTTAATAATCCCGATCTATATATTTTTATCATTAACAGTAACTACTGGCTGCTTTGATTTTTTTGGTTTTGATGAATCGTATGACCCTCCACTCATCATTAACCAACCACCGGTAATATCAGGATTAAATAACTTATTTTTAAGTCCAGGATTTGGAGTATATGAAATTGACTTTGCAAATTATGTAAGCGATCAAGAAGGAGAAATTATAAATTACCAAGTTACCAATAGTGATGAATTGGTAATAGCCGTAAGTCTTGATAATACTGTATTAACCATAAGTGAGGTTGGTGCGGGGTCCTCTGATATCACAGTTACTGCCACAGATGGACGCGATGGCCATGATGTTAGCGCATCATTTACTGTAATCATTGCATCAGTTCTTGGAGCTGAGGATTATACTGGTGTTGCTTCAGTTTTAATAGATTTTAATGGTCTTGGCACGGGTAGTGTTGTTGATAACCCAGTTCCAAACTTCACTTTTGAGGGATTGACCTATGAACATGATGGTACGGATTTTGGATCAATTACATTAGAAAATAATGATCACCTAATGATTACCCATAATGTTCCCGAGACTTATATATGGTCGGAATATAATCTTGGAGGTAATCAAGATTTTACAGGCAAAAAATTAAGATTCGATTATAGTCACTTTACTGCTCCTACGTTGAGTGGTGCACATTGGGAGGATGATCCAACCGCAGCTGATATTCAATTATATTTTGTGGATGAAACATGGGGAGCAAGCGGTGGACAAAAACAAATTAGCAGCTTGAATCTCGAATATGCTGAAAGTTGGCAGACTGTAGAAGTACTACTATCAGATTTCATTAGTCTATGGGGTCTTCCAGCTGACCCATCTACAGTTGGATACATCGGTATAGAGGTTTGGGGTGGAGAGCAGGGCGATCCTATTTCATTCAGGATTGACAATCTTGGAATAGTAGATTAATTATTAAAACATCAACTTTTAATAACCAATGTTATAATGAAAATATATCAGAAATCAATACTGGTGATTCTTTTTGGGATGTTTTGCTCTGTTCAAGCTAATGCACAATATGCCATTAATGGTAAAGTAACAGATGAATCGCAAGAAGTTCTACCAGGTGCAAATATAAAAGTTAAAGGTACTTCTTCGGGAACAGCTACAAATCGAGAAGGTGTATTTCAATTAAATGTTATGTCTTTGTCAGATACTTTAATTATCTCGTATCTCGGATTTCAAACCCAAGAAATTCCGATTAATGGTCGTACTAGCATTAACATAATAATGTCTGCAAGTTCAATTGCTGGAGAAGAAGTAGTTGTGGTAGGTTACGGGTCTCAAAGAAAAAAGGATCTCACGGGTGCCGTCGGTATTGTGGATATGGAGGAACTTGCAAAAAGTTTATCAACAAATGTAACGGACCGCCTGCAGGGGAGGATTCCTGGTGTTACTGTAAGTAAAACTGGTGAACCTGGTTCCCTTGGTGATATAACTATACGAGGTGTTTCATTTTTCGGTGATAATAATCCATTATTTGTTATCGATGGAATTCCCACTGAGGATAGTCCCAATATAAATCCTACAGATATTGAGTCTATTCAAATTTTGAAGGATGCGTCTTCATCAGCCATATATGGTTCAAGAGCAGCAAATGGGGTAGTAGTAATTACAACAAAAAAAGGGAATGCCGATAAAATGTCCGTCTCTTTTGAAAGTCAGGCGGGTATTCAGCAGTTTTCTAAAAAGTTGGGTGTAGTAAATGCGGCTGCTTTTGCAAGGATTCATAATGCAGCCTATGATAACGCTGGACTTCCACGAAGAAACTGGTCTGATGACCTATCTCGTGGTGTAGATACCGACTGGCAGAAAGCAGTTTTTGATGCTGCTGCATCCTTTCGGAATAATAATATATCAGTTTCCTCAGGAAGCGAAAAAAGTAAAGTCTATTTAAACCTAAATAATACTGATCAGAATGGTACCATTAATAAAACCCGTTTTCAAAGGGTTGGTGTACGTCTCAATACTGAATTTGACCTAAATGATAAAATTAAAATAGGACAGAACCTGGCTGTAAGCAAAACCCGTCAGATAGGGCAACAATATCTTGATGGTCAAGGTGTCATATACAACACACTTATGATGTTTCCAACCATTCCAGTTTACGATCCAACAACGATTAGTGGATATGGACATGGTTCTATTGAGGATGCAGAAACTTATCAGTTCAATCCCGTTGGAGTTCGGGAGATGTACAACAGCTATCAGGATCATACAAAGATCATAGGTAATATATTCACCGATATTCAGCTTTTAAAAAATCTTGAATATAAATTTAACTTTGGCGCCGACATTGATATGGGGGCTGCAAGAAATTTTCAACGGGGTGGACAGATTAGAACAGAAATTCCGCACTTATCAGGTTTAGAAGAAAACAGTGCCGAGGATTTAATGCTTGTGATTGAAAATAGATTGACTTATAGCAAGAGTATTAATGATCACCAATTATCTGTAATGGCTACGCATACGGAACAACAGTTTGATTTTAAACAAAATGGTATCTCAATTAATGGGGGTTTTGATAGTGATGACCCATTTTTCCAAATATCGTCAACAACTGCATCACCCGAGAATATCTCTACATATGGAAATCAGCAGACATCAACGATTCGTTCATTTTTGGGAAGATTCACATACAATTTTTCCGATAAGTATTTAATAACTGCAAATGTAAGAAGAGATGGTTCATCAAAATTTCCTGAGAAAAACAGATGGGGTACTTTCCCTTCAGTTTCAGCAGGGTGGATAATTAACGAGGAAGGTTTCTTTAATATACCTGTAATCTCCAGATTAAAACTACGTGCTGGTTACGGAGTGGTTGGAAATGCTAGTATTGGAAATTATGCTTATCAAACATTAATTGCATCAAGCTCAGCAGGCGGTACTAATTATAACCTTGGGTACGGAGATCGTAGTGTAATAGGAGCTGCACGTGAAAACCTCGTTAATGATGATCTGAAATGGGAAACCCTGAAAGAAACCAATCTAGGATTAGATTTAGTAATGTTCGATGGAAAATTTGAATTTACTGGGGATTACTATTTTGGCAACCTAGAAGATTTATTGGTAGCTGCGCCTGTTCCTGGCACTACAGGTGAAGGAATAGGCGGAACTACTATTGTCAATGTAGCCAGTATGGAAAGGTCAGGATGGGAACTTTTAGTAGTGTACCGTGAGATAATAAAATCTATTAAATATGATATCACAGCAAACCTATTTCATACCGAAAACAAGGTCACCAGTCTTCCATTGGGAAATCTATTTGGTGAGTATTCCATTACAACTGTTGGCCTCCCTATTGGTCAGATTTATACCTTAGGCTACCAAGGTATTTATAAAGAGGCTGCAGAATTGAATGAGTACACTGTCATTAATAGGATTCCATATATTGGAGATGCGAAATACCAAGATGCTAATGGAGATGGTAATATAAGTGCAGGAGATGACAGGGTCATTGTCGGAGACCCAAATCCCGATTTACAATATGGATTAAATCTTAATACTTACTGGAATAATTTTGAACTATCTGTATTCTTTCAGGGCGTTCATGGAATAGATGTTTTCAATGGGGTAAGGTATGATATGGATACAAGTCCACTAACCACCTATTCAGGGGAATATGATCCATATATTGATGGGTCTGGTACCGATCCAAGACCTACTGCTGATTTTGGAAGTCCTAATAATATTGCCAGCAGCTTGTACGTCGAAGATGGTTCCTATTTAAGACTTAAGAACGTTCGCTTGGGTTACAAAGTCCCGTGGAATAACATTGGGGAGCTGACTCTTTTTGCTGTTGGTCAGAACCTACTGACTTTTACAGGATATTCTGGTATGGATCCAGAATTTGAAAGTGGTATTCTAGCTCCTGGAGTTGACGATGGAGGAGGATTCCCGAATGTTAGAATCTATAATTTGGGGCTAAATTTCAGTTTTTGATATCTAATTTTTTAATGAATAAACAAATGAATAATTCGATATATAAATCAATATTATTAATTCTTGTGTTAGGCATATCCACATCTTCATGCACAGATTTAACACAGGTAAATCCTAACTTTGAAACTGAAGAAAGCTTCTGGGAAACAAAAGAAGATTTTTATCAGGGACTAATTGGTGCATATGATCTTTTGCAAACGGGAGATATGTATGCTGGCCAGATTCAACATACTCTTAATCTTCTTTCTGATGAAGGTTTTACAGGTCAGCTAGGCGACCCTTATAATTTAGCTACATTCAGTTCTGATCTTAACAATGAATTTCATGTAACATTGTGGTACAGTTTTTACACATTAATTGCCAGATCTTATCAAATTATTGAAAGAGGAGAGAACGGCGATGTGTCTGGTATAGAAGGGATAATCGGTGAAGCTAAGTTTCTAGTTGCGCTATCATATTACAATTTAATTTCTGCATACGGAGATGGAATTGCATTTGTAAATGGTATTCAAAGTGCAAGTGATAGGCCTAGAAAAGCTGAGCCAGGCGAGATGTGGGGCTTTACTGAAACCCTATTAACAGAAGCTATTAAAGTATTACCTGTGGCATATTCCTCTACTGAATTCGGCAGGATAACCAAGGGAGCTGCACAAGCACTTCTGGCGAAAATCCATATGCAACAAAATGATTATAGCGCAGCAGAACAAATACTCAGTGAACTAATTGGATCTGATCAATACAAACTTAATGTTAACTATGAATCCAATTTTACTGAAGAACTCACTACTGGAAATAAGGAAGTGATTTTTCAAATTAATTTTTTGCATAATGGACCTCAACAGGAAACGGATAATAACTGGTTTTTTAGAATAAATTCACCAGGTGAATCCAGTTTTGGTATTTGGTCTGATCAAGTTGCAACAAATTTTGCGTTGGAATCCTATCTTGTTGAAACTGATAAAGATGGAAATATTGATCCCCGGTTGAATATGAGTCTTTTCAGTAATTACAGCGATAAAACTTTATATGGACAGACATGGGAATGGTGGGAATCAAATGCAAACATCGTTTCAGAAGCAAGTTTTTATAAGTTTAACGAAAATGTGGCCGTGTTAAATGAGTTAAATAATGGTTCAGGTTCTGTACAATGGAAAAATGGTGGTAAAGATATGATTGTTATTCGATATGCCGATATCTTATTATTATATGCAGAAGCATTGAATGAGAATGGCAAGACCCCTGAAGCACACAATTATGTAAATATTGTAAGAGCAAGGGCTAATATGAATAATCTTGAAGTGACAGCAGGAGATATACTTAGTCAGGCTGAATTTCGGGAACAAATCAAGCATGAACGTCTAGTTGAATTATGTGGAGAGTTTATAAGGTGGTTTGATTTAAAGAGGTGGGGAGAATATGGGCCTCAAATAGCGAACGACTTTACTGTCCCTGCCACTGGAAACATAATTGCAAGGGATCAATCTTTTTCAAATTTCAGGAATGGCCAAGACGAACTATTTCCTATTCCTCTCGACGAATTGGACTTGAATCCTAATTTACTTCCACAAAACCCAGGATGGTAAAATCCGTTTGATTTGAGCTGAATAAAAAAAGAGGACACATATTCATAACAGTATTCTAATTTAAATTAAAAAAACTTTATGATGAAAATTGTAGGAAATATATATAGTGGTAAAATTCACACTAAGTTTAAAATTAATTATATAAATTTTATGAAAACTAGCTTACTAGTGTTAGCTTCTTTGATTGTTACTTGTACCAGTGATAGCATACAGAAAACCAAAATACTTTTTGATACAGATGCTAACAACGAACTTGATGATCAGCATGCCTTAGCCTATTTATTATTCAATGGCCAGGATTTTGAGGTAGAGGGTATCACGGTTAATAAAACAAGAAGTGGAGGAGATATTGATGAGCATTATAAAGAAGCAGAAAGGGTTGTAAAATTGTGTGGTCTTTCCGATAAAATTAATATCTATAAAGGAGCCAGTGGTACTTTTCAGGAAATTAAGGAAAACATCAATGAACCTACTTTTGATGGTGATGAGGCGGTCAATTATATTATCGCAAGTGCAAAAGCTTATCAGGATAATAAATTAGTTTTATTGCCTGTCGGTAAACTGACCAATATTGCTCTTGCACTCTATAAAGATTCTTCTATCACCGATAATGTGAGAGTTGTATGGCTTGGATCTAACTACCCTGAACCCGGTGAGTATAACCAGGATGGTGATCCCTCGGCACTACAATACATACTAGATTCTAATGTGGAATTTGAAATAGCTCTAGTTAGATATGATCGACCATCAGGTACTGACGCTGTCAAAGCCTATTTGGCAGACATCAAAAAATATATGCCAAATAAAGGACCAGAGTTATTGAATCCTATTATTGGGCGGCATGGTAATGAGTTTTCAAATTTTGGTGATTATTCTGTTAATTTATTTTTGAATATTGAAGAATTTGATGATGGTTTTGACGAAGGTTACGATCAGGCAAGAGCACTTTTTGACATGGCGGCAGTTGCTATCGTAAAAAACCCTTCTTGGGCCATTCCAACTCAAATATCAAGCCCAGAACTTATTGATGGCGTTTGGAAAGACAGACCTGAAAATCCTAGAAAAATTACTCTTTGGGAAAATTTCGACAAGAAAGAAATAATGGAAGATTTCTACAACTCAATGGAAAACTATGTACTCGTAAATGCTGAACAATGATAAAACAAGACAACATTTTTAAATACAGCAAATTAATGAATAGAATCACTAGTGTAATAATTCTGATTTTGTTTTTGGATGTTCACATATTATTTGGACAAACATTTAGTAAAACTGAGTATGAAGAAAAATTGCGTGGTTTTTGGTTAGGCAGTAGTATAGCCAATTGGACAGGTTTAATAACTGAGGGTGTACGAAATGATAAACCTTATTTCACTGATGAAGATTGGTACACAAACCAGGGGCATCCATGGCATGGAGGATACATCGACTTTGTAATTGATAAAGAAATATGGGGGGCTGACGATGATACCGATATCGAATATATATATCAACATGCAATGGAAACATACGATACTTATCTACTTACCGGTGAGCATATAAAAACTCAATGGTTAGAACATATATACCAAGAGGAAGAGAATTTCCTATGGGTATCTAATGAATCAGCTTTTTATCTAATGCTAGATGAAAATATGACCCCTCCAGCAACTTCTCTACCGCATAATAATGAGAATTGGGAAATGATCGATGCCCAACTGACAACGGAGATATTCGGTCTCCTAGCACCAGGTAACCCTGAAATAGCGCTTAAACTATCATATTTACCGGTTAGAACAACAGCCTACTCTCATTCTATGTTTGCAGCTCAATTTTATATTATTATGCACTCACTAGCGAGTAGTATAGATCCTAATTTGTCTCGAAAAGAGCAAGTTATATGGTTAGCCGACTCGGCCCGTACATATATTCCAGACTCCTCATACATTGCAGATATGTACGATTGGGTAAGAAATGAATACCTGAATATGGATAATAAAAATGATTGGGAGACTGTTAGAGATGATTTTCATGATTATTACATAGAAGGTGGAGCCAATGAGTATACATATTCAGCTTTTTATGATTCTGGAAGTAATTTCGGGTTTAGCATTATTAGTCTACTTTTTGGTGAGGGAGATTTCAAAAGAACTATACAGATCGGTACACTTTCAGGTCAAGATTCTGATAATCCTACTGCTACTTGGGGGGGCTTACTTGGATTCATGTACGGTTTTGAAGGGTTAGAAAAACACTTTGACTATTATAATTTTTCTGAAAAATATGATATTAACCGCACACGTAAGAATTTTGGTGGAGGTGATAATTTTGATACTTATCATGAACATTTTGAAGATGATGAGCAGTACATTGGGTATAAATTCAATGAAGAAAGGTCATTTAACAAGATAAACTTTCAGGAAGGAAGACATTCAGAGGATGGTGGATGGTTTGCAAACAATTCTTTGAGGCTACAGTTGTTAAAAGAAGGAAGATGGATTGACGTGGAATATCAAATTGATCCTGCATATCCAAACGGTGATGAGTTAGTAATTTTTGGTGAAGCATTCTCGAATTATACTTTTACGCTTAGTGAAAAGGGTAACGGTATTAGACTTATTGGAAAAGGAGGCGGTGGAGATGGAATTATTAGTATTTCAGAGTTAGAGGTTTTTGAAAAAAACCAAAATATTGCTTCTGAAGGAGATATTATCGCCTCAGTAATGCATCCAACAGGGGGAGGAATTCACAACATAGAAGTAATCCGAAACGGAATAAAAGATGAAGGAGACAAAGAAATTGATAGTTTTACGAACATGGCTAAAAGATTGCTTCCACTTATTGATAAAGTTGTAATAGAACAAATGAATGGAACAGCCTCCAATGAACATTGGACTATTGGCAACAAATCAAATTCTAACAAATATTATATTTCCTCCATAAATGGAAAAACAGATGGAGATGGAAGCAGAGAAAGTCCTTGGGATACGTTAGACGATATAGATGGCTATCCATTTTTACCCGGAGATTCGGTTTTTTTTGAAAAAGGATCTAAATGGATAGGCACATTTGAAATAAAAGAAAGCGGATCTATATCCTCGCCAATTGTTTTTACTTCATATGGAAAAGGAAAAAGGCCAGCGCTTAGCAATCCAGATATATCTTCTAATGACGGAAACGTTATTCGAATTTCTTCAAGTCATATTGTAATTGATGACTTGTTCATTCATGATTGCGGACAGAGTGAACCTCGAAAGGTTGCAGGTATTGCATCTTTTAATCGAAAAGATCATCACATTACAATTCAAAATAGTGAGTTCAGTGGATGCCGTGTAGGTGTAAGATTATATGCTCACGATGTACTAATTACCAATAACTATATGCATAGCCCAGGTGGAGGCATCAATGAATGGTGGGGACCAATGGGTATTGTTGTTGCTGGTTATAATGGCGATATATCGTTCAATACAATTGAAGGATTTTTGGCTCCGAATAACTATGGATTTGATGGGGGGGCGATTGAAATCGATGATGAGGGAAATCATACGAATTGGAAAATTCATCATAATATCACTCGTGGAAACCAAGGCTTCCTTGAAACCTATGACGACTCAGAATGCGAAGACTGTACCTGGAGTAATATAGAAATATCGTACAACTTTAGTGACGACTACCAATGGTTTACAGATGGACCTATTGGAAATAATCCTATTATCGAGAACAATACAGTTTTAAGAGTATTGCCTGCTAATACCAAATTTAATTGGGGTATTAGTCTACATGATGTCATTCCTGATGGTTTTATCCGTAACAATATTTTTGTATTGGCAAATGGTGTGAAAGCATTTGAATGGGAAGATCCAGGCGAAGCCGCTAGTAATAACATTTACTATTCAATAGATCAAAGTTTGAAAAACCCAAAAGGATATGCTCTTGGTCCTGGTGAAATAATCTCTGAACCGGGCTTTGTTAATTATAAAAAACGCAATTTGAACTTAGCCCCTGGAAGCCCTGCTATCGATAAAGCACTTTTATCTCGCTATCCTATGGATGTGCAAAGAAGTCAAGTGGCACAAGGGAATGCACCGGATATTGGTGCATTTGAATCTAAATATTCAGCGCTCGTTGCACGAATTGATTTTTATAAAGAAAATGCAACTGTTGAACTAGATGCTAAAAATAGCTCAGCTGAGTTAAATCAATCCATTTCAAAATATATGTGGGATTTTGGAGATGGAAACATAAGTAATAGTAGCAATGTTAATCATTCTTATGATAAATCAGGAAATTATATAATTACTTTAACCGTTGAATCAACTTCTGGCATGTCATCTTCAATATCAAAACAAATTACTATTCATGAATGAATACATATTTCTTAAAGAATATTTAAATAACTAAAGTAATTATTAGAAATATTTGTAAAAAATAGTCTTGATACATTTAAGCACTAGACATAATACTTTAAAATATATTTTTTGAAACCGTTTTTTAAAATACTACTAATTCTATTTTGTTTTGTTGGATGCGTTGATGATCAGACTCTGTCAGTGCGTAATAGCCAATCTATATTCTACGTAGATGCCATTAATGGTAATGATATTAATGACGGCACCCAAAGCAATCCCTGGAAGACATTAAATAGAGTATCAAATGAAAATTTTCTACCAGGTGATAATATATATTTTAAAAGAGGTACGAGCTATTCTGGCTGCGTAACCATAAATGGCAACGGAACCGCCAAAGATCCAATTTTAGTTGGTGCATATGGAACAGGTGATGCTCCGAAATTTACAAACCCTCATTTTAGCACATGCAATGGCAATGCAATGCGAATAAGAGGAGATTACCACATAGTCGAAAACTTATATTTTCATAATACAGCGCCAGCTTCAAGTGGAGATGTATCATTTGAAACAGTGTGGTCTACTGGGGCCTTACATATTAGTTTAGGAAGTGATTATGTAATCGTTAGAAACAATGAATTTGCTAACATCCCAAAAGCCATTCAGTCTTATAGTCAATATAGCCTAATCGCCAATAACTATATACATGATGCAAACATTAAACGCCAAAATGGCTTTTTATCAAAACCATGGTGGGGCCCTATAGGTATACAGTTAGGCATTGGAAATCAAGAAGTTTCACATAATACTATTGAAAATATGTACGCTTCAGGCGGAGAATTTGGCGCTGATGGCGGTGCGATAGAAATAGATGATGGTCGAAATCACAAAGAGAACATCTACATTCATAACAATAGAACATCCAACAACATGGGTTTTATTGAAATTAGTTATTGGGATGACATTGAATATATGTCTTCTAAAAACATTGTTATTGAATATAATGTAAGTCGTGACTATCAGAGCTTCCTACTTTGGTGGGCACCGACCACAAATAGTATTGTTAAAAACAATACCATCATACGGATCAATAATATGGTTGAGGGACCTTGGAGTGCTGTATTTATCCTTGATGCACCTCCAGGAGATATTGAACTTAATAAAAATATTGTGGTCGTTAATGATAACCTTACTGAAGCTATATTTATACAGGGTTTTGATGGCGCAGTCAATGATGTAAATCACGTAAATAACTGTTACTGGAATATTGAGGAAAGTGAGGTTGATCTTGGTCAGTCATTGGGTCCAGGAGAAATTATTGCTAACCCATTATTTCTAGATTTTGAAAATGGTGACTATAATCTGCAAACGGGTAGTCCCGCAGAGGGATGGGGAGCATTTGAATAAAATTAATTTACTATGCTTTCAAGCCTTAACTGAAAATTATTAATAAGTTCATTACATAATTAATTTTTATTTGTATTAATTTTTTTTTTAAAATGTATTTAAGTTATCACATATACAATAAAATATATAAGTTGTAACTAAATATAAAAAATTGGCGCAATCTTATTGATAAACAATGAATTGAAACAATTTACTGTTATTTCAGATTATAATTTTAAATTATGATAAGTAAATAAACTAGGCAAAATTAAATTATAAGATATGAATTCCGATTTGTTTAAAACGATGTGTGCAAATACCCTTTTGATGATGTTCAACGTATGAAGATTGAAAAGATATATATATCTAGTACTGATGTCAGGAAGATTACTCAATATTGTGATTATTTAAAAAATAAAAAAAACGAGGATATTTAATGAGAAAATCAATCTTGGTAATTGGAAGCTCCAATACTGATATGATAATTAAATCAGAAAGATTTCCAGATCCTGGAGAAACGATTTTAGGAGGTGATTTTTATATGCTTCCTGGAGGTAAAGGAGCTAACCAGGCAGTGGCCGCAGCTCGTTTAGGAGGTGAGGTTAGTTTTATTTGTAGAGTTGGTGATGATCAATTTGGTAAACGATCTATTCAAGTATATCAGGAAGAACATATTTCAACAGATAATATTATTATTGACCCAGAAGAAAGATCTGGTGTGGCCTTAATATCAGTAAATGGTGACGGTGAAAATAAAATTGTTGTGGCTTCTGGTGCAAATAATGGATTTAAAGAGGAAGAAATTGAAAATGTCTATAAAATAATTTCAAGAGCAGATTATGTGATTCTGCAGTTAGAAATTCCAGTTTCAATTGTTGGAAAAATAATTCAATTTTCTAAACGAACTGATACAAATATTATTCTCAATCCAGCTCCAGCACAAAAATTACCAGATTGGTTTTTTGATGACCTCTTTTTAGTTACACCAAATGAAACCGAAACAGAGATTTTGACAGGAATTACTGTTTGTGATGAGTTGACTGCAAAAAAAGCTGCTCTTTGGTTTCAAAATAAAGGAGTTCGAAATGTTGTAATTACACTTGGCAAGAATGGTTCATATTTAGTTACATCAAATGAAGCTTATGCGATTTCAACACCAAATGTTGATACGATAGACTCTACAGCTGCAGGAGATGTATTCAATGGAGCTTTAGCAGTTGCACTGGCAAATGGGCAGTCATTTAAACAGGCCGTAAATTTTGCAAGTATAGCAGCTGCTTTATCTGTAAAAAAGATTGGTGCTCAAAGCTCATGTCCAACTTTGGAAGATGTTTTGGCATTCTCGAAAACATTGGTATAGCTAAACTATTAATTCTAATTCATAAAATATGTTTATAGTAGATTCTTATTCAATAGCAGTATTATTGTTAGTAATAACTATGTTATGCTGGGGTTCTTGGGCAAATACCCAAAAACTAGCAACCAAATCATGGCCATTTCAATTGTATTATTGGGATTATACAATTGGTACGGTGATTCTAGCTATGGTTCTAGGCTTAACGTTGGGAAGCTACGGTAATGAAGGTCGTAGTTTCCTGACTGACATTATGCAGGCTGACCGAGATGCCATGATTTCAGCTTTTATAGGTGGAGTAATTTTTAACTTAGCAAATATATTATTAGTTGTTGCAATAGATATAGTTGGTTTGGCTGTAGCTTTTCCTATTGGAATTGGATTAGCCTTAATAATTGGTGTATTAGTTAACTACATAGCAACACCAGTAGGTGATCCGTTACTACTGTTCATTGGTGTAGGCTTGGTTTCAATTGCAATAGTTTTAGATGCTATTGCAGAAAGTAGAGTTAAAAGATCTGTTAGTTCATTTAAAGGTATCAGTATCTCAGTTTTGGCAGGTATTTTGATGGGCTTTTTCTTTCGTTTTGTAGCTGCAAGTGTTTCAACAAACTTTTCTAACCCTGAAGTAGGATTGATGACACCTTATGGAGCTGTATTTGTATTTTCAATTGGGGTATTATTATCAAACTTTATTTGGAATACTTATTTTATGTATAATCCGGTGGGTGGTGAACGCGTTTCGTATAAACAATATTTTAGAGACGGAAATTTTCGATTACATAGTATAGGAATACTGGGAGGAATTATTTGGGGTATCGGCATGCTATTCAGCATGATAGCTTCAGAGAAAGCTGGATTTGCTATATCCTACGGGCTTGGTCAGGGAGCTACAATGGTTGCTGCCGCGTGGGGAGTATTCATATGGAATGAATTTGCAGATGCACCAAAAGGGACAAATAAATTGATAGGTTTTATGTTCTTCTTCTTCATTGCAGGATTAGGATTAATTATAATTAGTAGAGTAGTCTAATTTTAATTTATACCAAAAAGTGCTAGATCATTAGGATCGGACTTTTTATTTCTAGTCAACTAGCAATTAATCTTGGCTATACGATTGGTGCTATAAAAATAGATGAAGTATCAATAGGTAATTTTTTAGAGAAAGTTAAAGAAAGCGCCTCTAGTGGACAGTTTAGTCTAGAGCTAACATATTATTTCTAAGCTTCAGATAATTTGAGTCTGGATTTGGCTCAATATATACCTAGGTAATAGCATGAGTATTATTTTATGTGTCACAGGTTTATTGCATTGAGATTATTTTTTTACGAAAATAAATTACGATGTTTAAAGTTAGACTTGGTGAGAGATTATACATAATTTGAATTATTTTTGCTGAGATTGTAGGGTACATTCTAAATTTCTTTTTTTGTAATTGTTCAATAATTTTTTTCGCAGTCTGTTCTCGAGTTAAAGCATTAATTCCTGGTCGTTTACTTAGTAGTACTTCTACTCCTTCAGAATTGATAATCGTTTTATGATCTTCATTCTCTGTGAAACCTGGATAATTTATGCCAACAAAAACCCCGTAATCAATTAATTCACTTTTTAAGCTTTCAGCTAAACTTATTACTGCACGTTTAGTAGCTGAATACTGTGAATAGTTGGGTAATCCGATTATACCTGCTACAGATGAGATAAATAATATAGAACCTCTATGTTTACAAATATTATTTACACAAGCTAAAGTTGGATATATACTACCAAGTAAATTAATATTAACGACTTTTTCTAATGCATTTGGTGCTGATTCTTTTAATAAGCCACTTGATGCAACACCAGCATTATTGATTAGTATATCAATTCGTCCAAAGTTTTTTAACGCAAATTCTTTTAAAGCTATACAAAATTCATATTTACTTACGTCACCTGCTAGTCCAATTACATTGGGGTTAAATTTTTCAAGATAATTAAGTGCATTTGTTACTTTTTCTGATGACCTTGAATTGATAACAAGTCGAGCCCCTCTTTTTAATAGCATTTCAGCAGTTTTAAACCCTATACCTTGTGTCGATCCTGTAATTATTATAACTTTATTTTTGAACATAGCTCTTATATACTTAAATGTATCCATTTGCTTGAAACCATTCAAAGCATTCTTTTATTGCAATAGCTGGACTAGTATGTGGAAGTCGCAGTTCTTTTTTTGCTTTTTTACCTGAATAACAATGATTTTCACAAGAAATAACAGCTAATTCTCTAGTCATAGTTGGTGTATTTCCACTAATTTTTCCAAATAACGAATTAATTGTTCCATATAGTTTAATTATGGATTTAGGCAAGGTATACCTGGGTGTATTTACCCCTATAGATTCTCCTATGATTTCAAAAATTTCTTTATAGGAAAGATTATCATTTGCGAGTATGTAACACTCACCTGACTGACCTCTTGATATGCTATTAGCTATTGCAATTGAAGCATCTTTTACAGCAACATAACTTCTTGAACCAGGCGGGTAAATGGGTAATTTATTTTTAAATAATGCAATAATAAGTTGACCAGAACTTGGTTTTGAATCATATGGACCTAACATGAAAGTTGGATTAATAATACATGCGTCTAAGCCTTTATTTTTAACTGCATTTAGTATTAATTGTTGAGCTTCAAATTTAGAATCCATATAGGATAAACCATACTTGAAACCATTATAAACACCATTTTCATCGCCTGGTTTTTCTTTACTACCTGGCGCGAATGAATTAGCTGTTCCAATATGTATTAATCGATTTACATTATGCTTTAAACAAGATTTAATTACATTACTAGTACCTGTAAGGTTTACAGCTCGGATGTTTGAATTATAAGCTGGATAAACTCTAGTATCGGCTGCAGCATGAATTACAATGTCATGATTAATTATGGCATTATCTAAAGCCTGTTTATCTAAAATATTTCCGTAATATCGATTTACTGGTAAGCCAGTTAGACCTATGGAAGCCAATGATTTGTTGAAAAGCATGACGCTAACATCATAATGTCTATTCAACAACTCGCGAACTAAATTATTTCCTAAAATACCATCTGCACCAGTAACTAATATTTTCATTTTTTTTAATTATATTTAATCTTTATAGATATAATACTTTATAAATTTAATTAGAAATTATCTTTTAGTTAAAAAAAAAAATTAAATTAAACAAATTTACTTAATGTTTTGTGCCCATTATTTTCTATTCATAAAGAGCATTGGCGTGATAGACTAAACCTCCACTCACCTCCACTTTGGTCTGTAGGAGCTAGAATTAGTTGAAACAAATGGATCAAATATGAAAGTATCAATAGTATTATTAATAAGCAGAATAGCTCTATTTGTAGGCTACATAGTTGGTAAGTTAGAAGGGTTAGCTAGTGGTTATACGAAAGGAATCTATGAAGGTGCAGAGGAAACCATGAAGCTAGTGGAAAAGTACAGTAACAATGGTGGACTTAAATCCACTTTAGATTGGGAGACAAATCAAATATTATTTTAGAAACAGATGAAATTTTCTTCTTTAATTAGTTATTTATCCAACTTATTACTTTGGTAATTAATTCAGTTCTTTTATCTGAAAATGAATGGTCCGTTTGCATTAATACATATTCCACATTTTTTAATTTTTCTATCCATACTTTATTTCTTTCATTTTCATCCAATACTAAAAGTGGTTTTTGTAATAATTCTTTATTGTAATTAACAACATTGTATATATTTCTATTTGTCAACAACTCATTGTAAAATTTTTCAGGAACTAATTCTAACATAAATAATGACTTACTGTATTCATAGGCCCAATGCAATAATTCGTCAGATGCTGTACCTATATGAAATGGCGAATACACTGCAATTTTTTTAACTCTATTATCTAAAGCGCCACTTATTAGAGCAATGCCGCCGCCTAAACTGTGACCAAATAAAATGTAGGAGTCGATTTTTATTTTATATTTTTCAGAATTTTCAGGTTTGTTGAAAAAGTCAATTACTTCTGAGACATCTTGAAGACAATTTGCATAAGAAAATTCTCCCTGGCTACCCCATGTACCTCTGTAATTAAAATAAATAACATTAAAGCCATTTTTTCTTAATTCTTGGGCTAAATCAAGATTTCTCTCATTACCAGGAAGTCCATGCAAAAGAATTACGGTTTCTTTCTTTTCTGTTCCAGCAGCTAACATTGCATAAGTTGCAATGGAGTCACTATCTATAGAGATAATTATTTCTTCATTTGATGTAGAATATCTAATGTCACTAATTTGAGCTGTTAATGGGTATGTAAAAAATAGTATAAATAGAAAAATAGTTTTGGATAGATAGATCATAAGTCGTTTTATACGAGCGTATTCGATAAAATTTTAAATAAGATATAATTACAATAATTAAGTTAAATGTAATTATATCTAAGTATATAAACGACAAAATGATTGTAATTTTATGGTAAAAACATCCATTAAGCTATTGTATTTGATATGTACAGTTTTAATTTTTGATACTCTAAGCGCACAAACTAGTGGGATAGTAACATATCAAAAGATTATTGATTATGGTATTGAACCTGTTGGTAAACCGCGTTGGGATAACTACATAAAAAATTTACCAAAAGAAGGTAAATTTACTTATCAACTAAGATTTCAAGATTCAGAATCAGTCTTTGAAGGAGTCCCTTCAGAAGATTCACCACTAGATCCCACAGTAGTTAGAGCGCTAAATGCTCTCCCTCTTTTGGCTCCTCCCAAAGTTAAAATTGAAAAAATCTATCAAAATATAGAGCATGGTAAAAGAGTAACTGAGGTCGAATTTATGACTAGATATTTCTTAGTTGAAGAAGATTTAAATCAACCAAAATGGAGGCTCACTTCGGGAAAAAAGAAAGTATTAGATTTTATTTGTACTGGTGCTCAATTAGATACTAAAGATGGGATCATCACTGCTTGGTTCACCTCTCAAATTCCAGTTCAATTTGGGCCTGACTATTATTTTGGTTTACCTGGGTTAATATTAGGTATTGAAATTGATGGTAAAATGAATGTACTTGCATCAAATATTGATTTAAAGATTGAAAATAAAATAGTTGTCCCTGAGAATGGACAAAAAATCAGTAAGTCTGAATTTGAAAAGACAGTTGGTGAAAAAACTCTGGAATGGAAAAAGAATGGTACCTCAAGTACTAAAAAACAAACTCGAGGTAAATAATTAATATATCTTTGCCGTAATTAGATGAGTTTATGAAAACTTTATTATCCGTTCTATTACTCATTATTTTGAGTGGGAGTGCCATCGCCCAATATAAAATAACAGGCCAGGTAATTGATGAAGAAAATAAACCTTTAGAATATTCAACAATTGTTTTACTAAATCCTGCAGACTCCACTTTACTGTACTTTGGAGTCACAAATCTTGATGGAGAATTTCAAATAAAGAATATAAATGAGGGTTTATATCTCATGCAGTATTCTTTTGTAGGAAAGAAGACTTTTTACAAAACTATAAAAATACCGACTCTTTCCGGAGAAGATACTGGGATTTTAAAATTAATTACACAAAATGATTCACTTGGTGAAGTAATTATTGAAGCTGAATTAGTACCATTAATATTTAGAAATGATACTTTAGAATATAATGCTAAAGCTTTTAGAACCAGACCAGGTGCTGCTGTTGAAGAACTATTAAATAAACTTCCAGGCATTGAAGTAGATAATAGTGGCAATATAAAAGCAGAAGGTGAAGAAGTAACCAAAATACTTGTTGACGGTAAAGAATTCTTTGATGATGACCCAAAAGTTGCAACGAAGAATTTACCGGCTGAAGCACTTAGTAAAGTTCAAGTTATTGATCGAAAATCTGATGAAGTTATCTTCTCGGGAATAGATGATGGACAGCGGGAAAAAACTATCAACCTAAAACTAAAAGAAGATTATAAAAAAGGTTTCTTTGGCGAGATATCTGCTGGAAGTTCAGTATCAATCAGCAATTATAGTTTATCATCAAAGATTTATCAATTCACTGAAAGAACACAAAATGCTTTATTAGGTATGTATAATAATGTGAATGAATCAGGTTTTACTAATAAAGATAACAATCAATTTGGACTTAATAATAAAGGTATAAATGATGTTATTGCCGGTGGCTTTAACTTATCATTTAATCCGGCCAGTGAGAATCGATATTTTATGAATTATTTAGGTAATCGAAGAGAGAAAGATTTGGTAGAACATGCATATATTCAGAATTTTTATCCTAATGGTTCATATGATCAAGATATAAGTACAGTTGAAGTAGATATAGATCAACCAAGTGATTTGAATTTTGGATTAAGACACAGTTTTAATCCAGATAAGCGTTTATTTATAAATGGAAAAATTACATTTATAGAAGGCCAACAGAGAAGCAACAACACCACACTTTCTAAGAATCAAGAAAAATTATTAAATACTCAAATTAATGAATCAAGCATTTCATCTAGTGATATATATGGATGGCTAGAAGCAAGTTTTATTGTCAAATTTAAAGATGATAAATTACAATTTAAAACGTCTTCAAGTGCGATTATTAATGACCTTTCTAATAAAATTGAATGGTTAAATGAGATCAACTTTTTTGATCCACTAAATCAACTTATGTCACAACAATTTCAAGACAATTCTAGGAATCGAGTATTATTGAGCAGCGAACCTTCGCTCTTAATAAAACTAAAAAATAGCTGGGCTATTAGTTTTGGGGCAAAATTTAGTATGGATGAAAATCAACTTTTTAAATCGGTAGGTCAAATTATTGAAAAAATTGGTGCTGAACTTCTTCAAAGACCTAAATTTACTACCAATCAATATTTAATATCCCCATCAATAATTCTAAATAGATCTAAGGAGAAGTCACAACTAAATTTTCAAATTTTGAGTAACGTAAATCAATTTGAAAAAATACAAGATGAAGTAAGTATTCAAAAAAAGAAATATCGTTCTTTGATGCCTCGATTGAATTATCAGTTTGAATATCGACCTGGACGCCGAATTAATCTCCGATATACGACCAACATGATTATGCCAAATCCTGATCAATTAATTCCAGTAAGTAATACTATAAATCAATTAAACATCATAAAAGGTAACACAGACCTTGAACCAGAATATCGACACCAAGGTGTTGCTAATTGGAATATATTTGATCAATTTTCATTCACTTCATTTTCAATAAGACTCTCGGGTACCTATACAAAAGAAAAAATTAGATGGAAGCAAACAATTAGCGATGATCTAATCAAAATAACACAACCAATAAATGTCAAAAATGATCTAAATTTTACATTTTCATCTGAATTTTCTACCCCTATAAGAGCTTTAGAAATTAATATTAATTTGAAAGCAAGTGAGAGCTGGAGTAAAAGCCGTGTTTTTATTAATGAACAAGAAAATATAAATACAAATCAAAGCCATATTTTTAGTTTAACATTGGAAAATCGTAAGAATACAATTTTTTCTACACGTTTGGGCGCTGGTATAAACATAACAGATTCAGAATTCTCATTAGCAGATGAACAAAATAATTATTATTACAACACAAGCTATTCTTTTGATTTGAGATATACACCCAATAATAGGTGGAATTTACAAGCTAAAGCAAACATACTAAATTACGATTCGCAGAGCTTTAACGAAGCTGTTGATATTCCATTAATCAACATTGATATGAGTTATTTCTTTTTCGAGGCAGAAAAGGGTTCATTAACAATCAGCGCTTTTGATCTTTTAAATCAATACACAGGTTTTCAAAGGATAAGTCAGCCTAATTTTTTAATGCAACAAGAATGGAATACATTGACCCGTTACGTAATGCTGACATTTGGTTTTCGTTTTAGATGACAATTGATAGATTTATACAATCCTAATATGAGGTTACTGCGAGGCAAAAACTTATATTGAACTAGATAACAGATTAAGAATTCTTACTATATATTTGCCTATGTATTGTTTTTTAAAAAAATACCTGTTTGTTCCCATTTTTTTTTCAAGCACATTTGTTGTAGCACAACAACAATCTTTACAGGTAAAACTCAACCAGCTTGGATTTTATCCAAAGACCCATAAAATAGCCATAACACCGTCATATAATGCAAGTACGTTCCATTTACGTGAAGCGGAATCCGGTAATATTGTTTATCAAGGGAATTTAGAAAGTGCTGGCTTTTATAGTTTAAGTGGAGAAACGGTAAAAGTGGCTAATTTCAGTGAATTTTCTAGGCAAGGGACATATATTTTAGGAGTTGATGGAGGTGGTGAGTCTTTTCCATTTGACATCGGTAATCATCAATTTCTTTCGCTAAATGCTGCCTTGATTAAAGCAATCTATTTCAATCGAGCGTCCATCGCTTTGGAGCAAGAATATGCAGAAAAGTGGTCCAGAAGTGCCGGTCATTCTGATACTTTAGTTGTAATTCATGCATCGGCAGCCTCCACAAATCGTCCTAATGGTACTTACATTTCTTCACCAGGAGGGTGGTACGATGCCGGTGACTTCAACAAATATGTAGTTCCAATTTCTTCAAGTATTAATCATATGCTTTTTGCCTATGAGAATTTTCCTTCATTTTTTGAATCTCAAAATTTAAATATACCTGAAAGTAATAATGCTATTCCCGATATCTTGGACGAAAACCGATATGCATTGGACTGGCTAATAACTATGCAAGATCCGAGTGATGGTGGGGTATATCATAAACTTACTCATGCTAATTTTAGTAGTACTATCATGCCATCTAAAGCTACAAATCCGCGCTATGTGGTTCAAAAAGGAACGGCTGCAAGCCTAGATTTTGCTGCAGTTATGGCACAGGCGGCAAGAGTCTATGAACCTTTCGATACTAATTTTGCAACTATTGCCCTAAGAGCGGCTCGAGATGCCTATAATTGGGCCCTTATAAATCCAAATGTAACTTATAACCAGAATGAAATAAATAATCAGTTTAATCCTGATATCCAAACTGGAACCTACGGTGATGGCAGTTTTTCAGATGAATTTTTCTGGGCTCGAGCAGAGCTATACATCACAACCAAAGAGGATAAATTTTATCCAAATAACGGTTGGAATGGTGTTGGAAACTCAGGGTGGAGTAATGTACAAGCCTTAGGATTATTCTCGCTAGTGCATCATCGAAAAGAGTTAACCTCAATTGGACTTGTTGATACTAGTGCAATGAAAAACACACTAATTAATGCATACGAATGGTATGTAAATGACTCTAAAACGGCTCCATATCGATCACCTTTTGGAATAGAAAGCTGGCAATTTAATTGGGGCTCAAATGGTGGTGCAGGAAACCTTGGAATGGGAATTTTATTAGCCTATCAACTTACAGGTGAACAGAAGTTTTATGAAGGGGCAATTGATATTATGGATTATCTACTTGGCCGAAATGCCGTTTCATATAGCTATGTGACCGGGTTTGGGGATCAATCTCCAATGCATATTCATCATCGGCAATCCGCAGCAGATAATCTTATTGATCCAGTTCCTGGTTGGATAGCAGGTGGTGCAAACCCTAGAAACCAGAATTTAGATTGCGGGTCAAATGCTTACAATTCTGATCTTGCAGCACTTTCTTATCTAGATGATTATTGCAGCTACTCAACCAATGAAATTACCACATACTGGAATTCTCCATTTGTATATTTAACTGCTGGAATTGAGGTATACACCGAAGACGTATTTTCAGATGCGACCTCACCAATCCAATTTACTGCACCAAGCGATGACTTAACTTTTGCAGTAGGAGATACATTACCTATAGCATGGAGCTTGAACTCTGTTGATGAAGTGGATCTTTTTTATAAGCTATACTCATCGAATGAATTTACTTTATTAGCTGAGAAACTCACAACCGATTCATTTGAAAACTTCGTAATTCCTAACTTACCTGGTGATTCGTTACTTTTTAAGTTACAAGAAACATCCGATTCTACCGTCTATGCTTTTTCAAATATCGTAAATATTAAAAAACCTAAATCGATAAAGTCTGTTTCAGCATCTAGACTATTTAATCTACCATTTAGGCCTGGAAGCAATGTTACAATAAGTTGGGCCCTTGTTGAAATTGACAGTCTAGATATCTTTTATTACTTATCATCAAACTCGGAATTAATATCTATTGTAGAAGCCTATCCAGCTGTAGAATCGCAGTACAGTAGGTTTGAAATTCCTGAATCGAGCGGTGATTCTATTTACTTCAGAATAATAGACTCTGAATCCCAAGATATTTTTTTAGATTCTCCAGGATATGAAATTACAATAAGTGTTAGAATTGAAGAACAAAATAAACTTGGAGAATTCATTTTAGATCAAAACTATCCTAATCCATTCAATCCGAAGACGCAGATTAATTTTTCATTGGCAAGAGATCAACATGTTAACCTAGAGATTTTTGATATTAATGGACGGTCAATAGTAAAACTTATCGATAAACCAATGCAAGTTGGTGAGTATAGAATAGGTTTTGATGCTTCTAGATTATCAAGTGGGGTATACTTGTACAAGCTAACAACTCAATCTTTTACAGAAACTAAGAAAATGCTTCTGATTAAATAAGAATCTAGTCATTTAGAGTTATTATTTTGAGCCCTACTAATATAAAAGTTGGTGGGATTTTTTTTATCTAAAATAACTCAATGCGTCTGTTAATTATTTCAATAACTCAGGATTATCTATTTAAAAATACGAGTTTTATGTTTTTGTTTATGAATCTATAGAAGGAATCTGGGTCTTTCATTTCAAACCCAAATACATAGTATACTTGGTTATCATCATATCCAAGTTCTTTAAAAAGCTACTGATGAATTAAATTATATGTCTCTAAAACGGTATTCTTATTATTTTAATTTATATGCTTTTTTTACTATAGGTTTTCTACTGTTTTTCATTTAAAACAAGATGCAAGTGACCAATTGTATATTGGACCTATCATGTCAAAACCAATGTGTAGTTCGTTGGTCTTATAACCACAACACTCACAACCAAATTTATAGATATCACCTTTAGCTAATTATTTAGCGAAAATCCTAGGTAGTTTAACGCCGTCTGAATTTCTTCAGCATCCGTGAATAATTCCCATAGTAAGCCAGACCTATAATTTTCTATCATAATTATAATAGGACCTTGATCAATTGCTAGATAAGTATTTGCCCACCACTCCTCTGTGGGGTTAAACGCATCATAAAAACCATATTCACCCCAAAGTTTATCTCCAAGTGTGTAATAGAAATGTCGGATAGCCTCTAATGATTCATTGGGCGTATAGGGTATACTAGAAATTGCCGCTGATGGAGTTATAGTACCAACATCTCTAGTTGGTTCATGGGCTAAATATCCATTCGGAGTATCACTTGCAGTTAAACCCCAGCTATTTTTACTATAACCAACATACTGTTTTGGATTCTCTATTACATACTGTCTATTAATTAGGCTATGATTGCGATTTTGCGCCCAATAGTCTGCATATTGATCAGACAGATTAGTAGGATTTAAGCCCAAAAATGAGTAATGCGAAAAGAATAAGGGTCCCCCAAAATCATATCCAAGAGGAAGTTGAAATCCATAAAAATTTTTACCATTTCTTATGTTACCATTTCTGGCCCAACCAGTATGATATACATTTGATGATATACTATGATTTTTTGAAGAAGCAGCAAGTATGTATACAATCAATGCCTCATTGTAACCACTTATCTTCATATTCATTCCCCACTCATAATCTGGAGACCAATGCCAATACAAAACATCTTGATTTCCCCTTGTGAACCAATTCCATTCAATATCTGTAATCAACGTGTCAATTTTTGATATATATTCATGTTCTTGAGAAACATATTCTTTAAAATACTCTCGTACAGTAACTAAACCTTGAGCCAAAAAGGCTGTTTCTACTAAATCAGCTCCATTATCTTGCGAACTAAACGGTATGGTTTTACCGGTAGAACCATTTAACCAATGCGGCCAAACTCCATGAAAACGGTCTGCCTTAGTCGATAAAAAATCAAGAATTTTACCAATTCGTTCTATCCCATTATCTAAGGATATAAAATCACGTTCAATACCGACTAATAAAGCCATCAAACCAAATCCACTACCTCCAATTGTAACTAATTCTCCAGATGAATTCCTTTCTCTTGCTAATCCAGAAACAGGATGTGCAAAATCCCAGAAATACTTGAAAGTTTGTTCTTGAATTTTTGTTAACAGCTCATCATCTGAAATTCGTTGGAATTTATCTATTGGATTTAATCCTGTTTGAAAACTTGCAGTATATCCAGCAAACAAAAAATTTCTAGGACTTTCTAATTGGCTACTGATTAAAATTGAATATGATTTATAATAATCCAGTGTATCTAAATTATTTATATAAATAACTAGACTATCATCTGACTGTGAAAAATTTAAGCCAACATAAGGTTGTAGTCTAAAATGCGATTTAAATGATGTCAAATCTATTACATTATCAAAAGTTAGTTCTATATGTATCTCATCATAGCGAACTTCTCTTGTAATATCTGATACAGATAGAGGAATGTTATTAATTAGCGCAGAAACTATTTTTATCTCACCAATTATTGTCTTGAAGCTATAGGATTTTCCAATAAATTTTGCTTGATCAACTGATCGTAAATCATTTGAAATTCGTAAAGTATAAACGACATTGCTTTCTAAATTGTTGTTTGATTTTAAAGTAAGATTAGTGTTCTCATTTTTAAAATTGTAGCTTAATTGTAACTCCTCATCTCCATGTAAAAGTGTGATACCTCTTTTAACTGAGTTCGTATCAATTGGTGTTGAAAAAACTAAATTAAAACTACCATCTAATGATATGCCTTCAACTATATTATCTGCTGACAAGTGAATATTATTAGAAGATATTTTAAGCAACTCAAATAGAGGATAGTCTATATCAGTACTTGCGCTCTTACATGCAGTACTAATTAAGAGAAGTCCAATAATCCAAATATTTCCCTTTTTCATACTCAAAATGATGATAATTTAATTAACCATTCATAATCTTAAAGCTAGGTTATTTATAAATACTCGAATTTCTATTGCTCTGAAGAATAAATTAATTGAATTTCTGTTGGACTAAGTGGTTTATGATAGATTTTTATATCATCTAATTGCCCTTTGAAATGATTAGCTGTAGGGAAGTCATACCCGCCCCAAGGCTCAGAGTCCCACATGATTCCAGATCTAGAATGAATAAAGCCTAGTGCTAACTCATTCACAACATCAGGAGTTGACCCACCATATTTTAAACCTATAACTGTTTTTTTTGGGTCATCATCAGGCCATAAATTGAAATCATAAGATTTCATGAGTTCACCATTAAAATAGAGTGAGGACTTTTTACTTTCTGAATGATGTACAAATGTAATATGTATCCATGTATCTTTTAAATAAGCCTGCATTTGATCTATTGACAAGTTTTTAGCAAAATCCCAGCCTTGCCAACCACCATTTGTAGCATCTTGAGCATCATAAGGAAACCACATATCATCTGCAGCTGTTGATCCATCAGCAAGATGATATTGCATTGCAAACTTAGACCCATCGTAGCCACTAAATATTTCATATTGAAATCCAAAAAATGCTCCTAAGCCCATAACAAAATGACCTTTTGGATTTCCACTAGCATCTGAATGACCCTCTGAATTTGTTTTAACCCAAAAACAAATAGTAAAGTCATTGGAATTCATTAATTCATCACCATTTGGGATTTCAATGATACTTGTTGTTCCATTAAAGGTAGCCGCCAAGCCAGCATTTTCATTTCTACTTGGAGTATAATCAATGTCTATGACTCCTGTAACTAAAGGATCAAAATCATTCTGAATATCATCTGGTATACCTTCAAAAGTATAATGCGCTATTATACCGGGAGGACTAAAAGTACCCATAGTTGTAAAAGTTCTGGTAGTAGTTGTCAATGACTGTTCATCAACATTAAGCAGGTTAGCTGATATTTGAAATCTATATAATGTTCCATTCCCAAGAGAGATTTTTGGAGCCACAGTTAGTGTAGGTCCTAAAACTGATATTTCTATCTCCATTTCTTCTTCATTATAATCTTGAATCAGTTTTATATTTGATTCAATGGCGGTCTCTGGTTTTATATCTGAATTAAAAGTAACCACTATTTCAGGATTTGTGGACACATTTTCAGGAGACTTTATCCCATTTAGATCTTCTCCATTCACTGTCATTGTTTCAATATTTAAATTTACAGGTCCATTGTTATTGTTGTCGCAAGCCTGTAATACAAATGTGATGATCAAAATTAATCGAAAATAGTGTGCTGATGATTTTTTTTTCATAGTAGCCAATTTAGATGTTAAAAATAGTATCCTCACCAATTAGGGTTTTGAATTAGTGAACCCTTAGATAAATCTATTTCACTTTGTGGAATAGGTAATAATTCGTGCTTACCCTTTTGAAAACCATACGGAGCTAATATAGATTCTGCAAATTGTGTACGAACTAAATCCCAAAAGCGATGGCCTTCTAAGGCTAATTCTACCCTTCTTTCTTGAAGTATTTTTTCTCTTAAAATAGATTTATTAACACTAATTATATCGGGTAGAACAGCATCATTTCCACCTCTCGCTCTCTTTCTTATTTGATTTATAAATATTAGTGCTTCCTCGGGTTTATCATTTTCATTAAGTGTTTCAGCTGCCAAGAGTAAAACATCTGCATATCGTATTAGACGTCTATTATGTCCATATTGTGTATCGGTAGAAAGACCAGGGATCCAAACTTTTCGATTATATCCTTCCATTGTTATAATTTGACCATTCTCATCTCTTATTATATCAGGAGTAAAACTATCACCAAGTATAGTAATACCATCAATTACATCTCCTAATTCAATTATAGTAGCTTGTTTTCTAATATCACCATGTTCAAAGGCATTACGAAGATTAATACTTGGTTGATTAAAACCCCATCCTCTGTTTGGAGTACCTCTTACGCCTTGAGTATTTGCATATTGATTTCCTTGTCCACTTTCAATTGAAATAGCTCCAATTTCAAATATAGATTCTATACCATGTTCACCATCTGGACCATTAGCGTTAAAGTAATCTGGTTCTAAATCATAATCACCAGATTCAATGACGTCTAATAACAAATCTTCAGCTTCTAAAAAATTGTTATTAAATATGAAGACCTTTGCTAATAATGCAGACGCTGCATCTGATGAAGCTCTTCCAATATTTTGTGACGTATATTGTTTTTTTAAGGGTAAGTTATTAATTGCGAATCTTAAATCCTCTTCAATCAAATTATAAACCTCGAAGACAGTAGATCGACTTAATCTGAACTCAGGATTAGTAGTTAATACGATTGGGACACCACCAAAAGCTCGTACTAAATCAAAATAGTACAAAGCTCTTAGAAACTTAGCTTCACCTATATATCTATTTTTTAACGATTCATTCATGATAATTAGTGGTACTTTCTCAATTACGACATTTGCTCTTCTAATTCCTTGATACAAACCATTCCACCAACGATCTAAACCATCTTGTGTTGTTGCATGCATAAAATTGTCATACGGACCTACCGTATTTAATGCATCATTTGGATTACTACCTTTGTGAGCATCGTCAGACATTATATCTAGGATAGGAAAACCACCACTGTGATAATGCCAGTTACGAAGAGTTGAATAAACCGCATTTGTAGCTTGCAGTGCATCATTTACAGATAATGGAAAAGCTTCTTGAGTTAATTCACTCTGAGGATTAACTGACAAAAAATCAGTGCAACTGATCAATGTCATTAATCCAAATATTCCGATAACAGTTACTAATTTCATTAGTATAAATTTTAAAATGAAGTTGTTATTCCAAAGGATAAAATTCTTGGTATTGGATAAATTCCTCTATCTATACTATTTGATAGTACATCATAACTTCCAATTTCAGGAGTATATCCATTATAACTTGTTCTAGTAAATAAATTATTTGCTTTCACATAAAATCTAAGTTCATTAATTTTTTCATTTTCTAGTTTAAATTTTGACAAACTATATCCAACAATTAAACTACGTAATCTTAGGTAACTTCCATTATGTATAAATCGGTCTGATGGTAAATAATTGTAGCCGCCATAAGAAGGTCTAGGTTCAGATAAACTTGAACCTTCACTTGTCCATCTGTTCCAAACATGTTTTTCAAAATTGTAAGGATCAGGACGAACGACATTTTTGCCGTTAAATATTTTATTTCCGATTTGACCTTGAAAATTCAGTGAAAAATCAAACCCAGAATATTCAATATCTATTGACCATCCATATACAAAATCAGGTATTGGGGATCCTAAATAACTTCTATCATCTCCATTAATAATTCCATCTGAATTTAAATCTAAAATTCTTTGATCACCGATGTTTGCTTGAGATAAATGGGGATAATCATCTAATTCATTCTGATTTTGAAAAATACCATCTATTTTATAGCCATAAAAGGCACCTATCGGTAGTCCAACTCTTGAAAGTGTAACTTGTTGCCCATTAGCCAAACTTCCTCCTATAAGCGTTGAATCGATCCCATTACTACCCCCTATCTTTAAGATTTCATTATGAATAGTATTACCAACTATTCCAACGGAGTAACTCAAATCATTAAACTTGTCGGACCAATCTAAGGAAAACTCAATTCCCTTATTTTGAACTGATGCAGCATTGTAACGAATTTTCTGCCCCTGACCATTGCCAATATGTCCAGGTGTCGAAAGTTCAACAAGAATATCATCAGTAATTCGTCTATAAAAGTCAATCTCCGTAACTAAACGATGATTAAATAGTCCTATTTCTAATCCAATATCGGCTTGCGTGGTTGACTCCCACTTCAAATTTGGATTTCCTAATTTACCATATGTTGATGCAACATATGAAAGATCTGGATTTCCAAATATTGCCTGCAAACCTGCGTTTACTCTTGAAAATCGATCAAAATATGTTATTCGTTCGTTCCCAATTATACCCCAACTGAATCTCAATTTTAAAAAATCTAAATCCTCAAAATCTTTAATCAAATTTTCTTGATCAATATTCCATCCGAAGGCAATAGACGGAAAAACGCCCCATTTATTCCCATCTGAAAATTTTGAAGACCCATCACTTCTCAGGCTTAATGTTGTTGTATAGGTATCATCGAAGGAATAAACTATCCGTCCTAAATAAGAGATCATGTTATAGTAACGATTAGGATCAACACCATTAAATATGGAATTAACCATATTTATATTATTAGTCTCGTCACTTATATAGGGAGGTAATATGTACCAAAAATCCCTCCCATCCCTTATCACATTTTGTCCAGCTAGACCCAAGATCTCAGATCGTGTTTCTTGCATTGTGAACCCAGCTAATAAATTTACATTATGTACGTTAGAAAAATCATATATATAATTGAGCGTATTTTCCCATAACCAATTGTAGCCAAATGAGTTAGATTTGAATATATCGCTAAAATCATTGTTTTGTTGGGAAGGCGACCCATCAGGGTTATATACAGTAAATGCTGGAGTAAAACTTGTATACTTATTAATAGAAACATCCGTTCCAAAACTTGTCCTAAAGAGCCATGAATTATTAAGAAAATATTCAGCAAATATATTTCCAACAGCTCGGGCGCCATTGTTATAGGAATTAGAATTTGCTATATCAGCTAAAGGATTTCCAACATTTGGTACAACTGCAAAACTTCCATCCTCATAATAAGGTACCATAACTGGTTGAGCCCGATATATTTGAAAAGTGACATCTGGTACTATTCTCTGCTCATAGGGTGCTATTGATATATTATTCCCAATGCGCACTCTTCGCCCAAATCTGTAACTGTTATTCAACTTGAAATTCAAGCGTTCATAGCTTGAAGGTTGGATTATACCTTCTTGCCGAAAATAACCAATACTCAAATAGTATTCTGTCTTATTATTGCCACCCTGTATAGATATTTGGTGATTTTGCTGTGGAGTCGAAGTAAAAATTAAATCTTGCCAATCTGTATTTGGCACTACATCCACGTTATTATAGGTGCCAGATCGTATTTCATTTGTAATTATAGCAAACTCTTTACCATTTAATAAATCTATTTTTTTTTCCAACTGTTGAATACCAGTTTCAGTAGATAGAGTAATAATTGGTTTTTCAAACAGACTTGATCCTTTCTTCGTCTGAACCAATATCACTCCATTAGCACCTCTAGACCCATAAATGGCAGTTGCTGATGCATCTTTGAGAATTTCAATAGATTCAATATCAGACGAATTTAAAAACTGAATATCATCTAAAATAACACCATCGACAACATATACTGGAGAGGAATTACCAAAGGTTCCAACACCTCTTATTCGTACGGCAGCCCCCGCCCCTGGAGCACCAGATATTGTACTTATTTGGACCCCTGCTACTTTTCCTTGAAGAGATTGTTCTGCATTTAAACTAGATATCTTACCAATATCTTCTGACTTTAAACGCCCAATAGCACCTGTTAAATCACGTTTGCGTAAGGAACCATACCCAACCACAACCACCTCATCTAATACATCTACTATTTGTACTAATTGAATCCTAAGTATACTTGTTGTATCAATTTCTACTATTTTTGTTTTATAGCCTATATAAGACAGTACTAAATATTGGTCATTTTGATCGATGGAAAACGAAAAATATCCCTGTTTATCTGTTGCTGTTCCATTCAGCTTATCTTTAACAATAATATTTACACCTGGTATCGGTTGTTCAGAATCACTGTCAAAAACAAATCCTTTAATCTTTACTTGTCCATAGAGCGGAGATAAGCCGCTAAAAGTAGCAAGTAGTAGCACTAAAGGGATTAAATATTTCATAATTACATCTAACTAGAATATTTATACAGTATCACAAAAGAATAAGAAAAAGAAAAAGAAGAAGAAGAATAAGAAAACTAATTTATTGAAATACAATTATACCCCTACAATATTTGCTAAAAAGACGGGGTAATATTCCCTATAACTCTATACATTACTTATAATTGTATTAAAAATGTGATTAAGTATGAAATGAAGTTCAGTTTATCATTTCTAATTTTATTAGTCAGTTCACTATGCATCTCCGCACAAGAATCAGGAATTGTCATAAATGAGTTTCTTGCTTCTAATGTAACCACAAATCCCGATATGGTGGATTTTGGAGATTTCTCAGACTGGATCGAATTGTACAACAATCTGGATCATGAAGCTGACTTAAGCGGGTATTATCTGACAGATGATCTTAATGATCAAAGAAAATGGCAGATCCCAAAAAATACGGTCATTCTATCCAAAGACTTTTATTTTTTGTGGGCTGATGGTGAGAATGACATACCAGGACAAAACTATTTAAGAACTTGGTGGCCAAATAATATTTCATATATAACTCAATGGTCTCACACCAATTTCAAACTAAATAAAGATGCCGAGCTAATCGCTCTTTTTGATCCTGATGGTGTACTGATTGATTCTGTAAGTTTCTCAAATCAGATTGAAGATGTTTCTTATGGTAGAAAACCAGATGGCTCTTCCAACTGGTTCAGGTTTGGTGAACCCACCCCTGGAAAAACAAATTCTACCGAAGGTATAAAATCGACTCTGTTTGCCGGAGACGTTATTTTCTCTGAACCAGGTGGATTCTTCACTTCTTCTCAATCAGTGATTCTTAGTTCAAATTCCAGTTCAGGGACCATTCGATATACTCTAGATGGAAAAGAACCAACTAGTGAATCAGCTTTATATGAAGTACCCATTTCTATAAATAAAAATACAATTCTAAAAGCAAGAGTATTTGAGGAAGGAAAAATACCAGGAACAGTGTTCGGAGGTTCTTATTTCATCAATGAAGATCGTAATCTACCCGCATTCTCCATAATTTCTGACCCAAAATATATTATGGGTAAAAATCTTGGTATTTATCTGAATACACTTAAAGAAAGGGAAATACCTGTCAATATTGAATTCTTTCCATTAGGCTTTAATGCGGGACTTTCTCAGCAGGTTGGAATGAGAATCGGTGGAGAGAATATTTACAGATTTGCACAAAAACCTTTAAATATATATGCCCGCGGAGATTATGGTGAGTCAAATATTGAATACTCGGTCTTTGACCACTTACCCTTTCAGTCCTATAAAAGATTATATCTCCGTAACAGTGGTGATGACTGGCCATATACTATGATCCGAGATGGTATGATATCTAGCCTAATTAGGAATCAGGTTTCAAATTCAGTGCAGGCTTACAGACCTAGTGTGTTATACTTGAATGGTGAGTATTGGGGAATATATAATCTGCGTGAGAAACTGGATGCTAAATATTTCTCTCTTCATTACAATACTGCCAAAGCTGATCTCGATCATTTAGAATCAAACTATAGAGTAATTGAGGGTGACTCTTCCGATTATCTAGCATTACTTGATCTGGCTTCTTCTACCGATCTCAGTGCTTCGGATATCTATTCTCAGATTATCAGTCAGATCGATGTTCAGAATCTTATGGATTTTGTAATTGTTCAAGCTTATCTAGCGAATAGCAGCTGGGGACATAACAGAGAAATCTGGAGAGATCGCGGAAATGAAAGCATTTGGCGCTGGGTACTGGTTGATATGGATCGGGGATTCAATACCAGCAGAATTAATAGTGATCAGATTCAGGATCTTTATGAAGATTTTGAACTTTTCAAATATTTGAGTTCAAATGAGCAATTCAAGAATGAATTCCTTCAACGCTATTCTGAACGGCTCAATACCACGTTTGCTACAAATAGAGTAATATCCATCATTGACAGTCTAGCTTCCGGAATTGAAGTCGAAATCCCACGTCACATATCAAAATGGGGAACTTTTATAGATTCACTATCCATAACTGAGTGGGGAGAGTCCTCTGGTATTTCCTCTATTGAAAGTTGGAATGCTGAAATACAGAAATTCAGAATATTTGCGGAAAAACGTCCTGCTTCAGCAATACGAAACTTGTCTGACCTATTTTCTCTAAGTGGCCGCTCAACACTATCCATAAATTCGAATATTCAAGGTGCTGGAAAAGTGGATATGAATGGATTTTTCAAAGATATAGATGCTTCTTCAGGACTTTATTTTAATGGAATTCCCATCCGCATAAAAGCCTATTCGCCACCAGGATATAAATTCAGCTCATGGAAGCAAATAGGAGGAACTTCAAATGAAATGCTTATATCTAAAAAGAGTGTTTGGAATTACTATGACCAGACAAATGTGCCATCCTTTTGGAATACACTGGATTTTGATGACAGTACCTGGGAATCAGGAACAGGAATATTAGGCTATGGAGATGATCAGGACACACAAATCGAGTATGGAATGGATGCTCGAAATAAAAATATAAGTGCCTACTTCCGTCATCATTTTGAACTAACTGAAACTTCAAATATCACAGAATTAGAATTTGAGATATTAATTGACGACGGTGCGGTTGTATATATGAATGGCAGTGAAATCGCACGATTTAATATGCCAGAAGGAGCGGTCAGCGAGAATACTGAAGCTATTGATGTTATTGGTTCGAATGATGAGACAACCTATCAACAATTCCGAATCAACCCGGACAATTTATTAACTGGTGAGAATATAATAGCCATTTCAATACATCAGAGTTCACCAATCAGCTCTGACCTGAGTTTTGACCTAAGCTTATCGAAGATCATGGAATATGAATCTACTGATACCACCCTGATCTCGAAAACAGATTCAATCAGTATCAGTCTTCTAGGAGATACTGAACTCTTCGCAGAATTCACACTTAATAGTTCTAGTTTCATCCCTTCAGTGATCGATGAATCTTTGACTCTAAATAAAACCAACTCGCCATACTATCTGTCCAAGAATGTAGAGATCAAGTCCGGAGCAGTCCTTGAAATTGATTCGGGTGTTGAATTGCTGATAGATCAAGGCAAAGGTATAACTGTAAAAGGAACATTAAACATTAATGGTACGGAAGATGAGCCAGTTAGACTGAATTCTTATATTCCCGGTCAACAATGGGAAGGTTTGTTCTTTAATAACGCAGATTCCAGATCTATCTTAAATCATTTTATTATTACTGAAGCAAGCGGGATTAAAAATGACGAGTATTTCTTTTCTGCTATTTCCCTTCTCAACTCAGATGTAGAAATTTCAAACTCTGTGATCAGGGATATTTCACTGCCGATTTCTTCCCAATATAGTAGATTAAAAATAACAAGAAGCAGAATATCCAATGCTACTCATATAGGTGACTATGTGAATGTGAACGGCGGCAAATTGTGGTTGATTAATAACACTTTTACGGGCAATAATATTGAGGACATGGACGCTATCGATATCGGATTCATGGAAGATACCACTATCATTCAGGGTAATACCTTCTATGATTTTGTTGGTGATAACACAGATGCAATCGATATTGGAGATTCATCAATAGACGTTCAGATCATTGGGAACAAAGTTGTGAATTGTGGTGATAAAGCCGTGTCAATAGGTCAGGGTTCGAAAGCTCATATCTTTAAAAATGTCTTTGCCAAATGTAATTTGGGAATTGGTATAAAAGATGATGGTTCGATTGGTTATATAAATCATAATACATTTTATTCAAACAATGTGGGTGTGGCTGTCTATGAGAAAGTCCTTAACCGTGGTGGGGGTTCAGCTGAGATTCGAAACTCTATTTTTATGAACTCAAGTGAAGCATCAGTAACCTATGATCAATTCTCTTCGGCTGACGTGTATTACTCCATAAGTAATACTGATACTCTTGAAGGAAGCTTCAATCTTTTAGCTGATATCTATCTCATAAACCCAGATAATGAAAACTATTATCCTCAGGTTGTTTCCCCGGTAATCGATGCCTCTGAGAATAAATATCTTGATTACGAAAGTACCAACTTATTATCCGAGATCGGAGCATTTCAATTTCAGGGAATACTTGATCCGGATTTAGTAATCAATGAAATCAATTATAATTCCTCACCAGATTTTAATCCTGAAGATTGGGTCGAATTCTATAATACCACAAATTCTCAACTGGATATCAGCAAGTGGGTATTCATTGATGGATCTTTTGAACAAACTTATATCTTTCAGGATAATTTAATCATCCCTTCACGCAAATATCATGTTGTATCTCGTGATCTTTCATTATTCACAGATTTATTTCCTGCTGTAGCTAATGTCACCGGAAGCATGAATAATGGTCTAAGTGGCAGCGGGGAATCATTATTTTTGTACAATAATGATGGTTTTCTTATCGATTCACTGACTTTTACGGATAAAAGTCCATGGCCAACACAAGCTGATGGTAACGGTTCAAGCCTTGAGCTGAAATCCCCTTTTCTCGATAATGGATTACCAGACTCCTGGCAAGCCTCTCCGGGATATGGAACACCAGGATTGGATAATTCTCAATTCACTTCAAATGAATTTGAGGATGATACTACTCCAGATAAGGTCGCTCTATTTCAAAACTATCCTAATCCATTCAATCCAACTACTCAGATTCAGTATGCGCTACCAGAGGCCTCAATAGTAACTCTCGAAGTGTTTAATAGTTTGGGTCAAAAAGTAATGGAATTAGTCAATGGTCAACAATCAGCTGGGCATCATACTGCTGCCTTTAGTGCACCAGGATTATCGAGTGGAGTGTACCTGTATAAACTAACAACTCCGTCGTTTACCAAAACTAAGAAGATGCTTCTGATTAAATAAGAAACTCTTCATTCGGAGTTCTGGAATTGAGCAAAAAATGAGGTCTGTATTATCCCTTAGTAATAATAATGGTAAGGTTTATCTACAAACCATCAAGAATAATTAACTAGACCCCAAAGAAGCACAAATAGTCTATCACCTAGATCTGAGCAATGACGTTATTTTTAAGGTAGTTGATTCCCTTCAGAAGAATGAAACGTATATTGCAGGAAAAAGTACATAGGTTTATAGGCTTATAAATGAATATCCAAAGCATTTAAAGCATCTTAAATCGGGTGCGTTTACCTATGAAATAGTTCAAAGGCAACTTGAAAATGATCATGCCTTTAAAGTTTCCGTTGGAACCTTGAAGAAAGTAGTAGATAAATTTCAAGAGGAATAGGAGTAAAATTCAAAGCAATTTTCCATTCATTCATTTACTATAGGTAAGTGAGTGAATGAACGGCTTCTAACATATGAATTGAGCCAATTAATATTATGCTAGTAGGGCTCAATACTATTAATCCGAATGATGCGTTTCTTATTTAATAAGAAGCATCTTTTTAGTTTTGGTAAACGACGGAGTTGTTAGTTTATACAGGTACACTCCACTCGATAATCCAGACGCGTCAAAGGTAGTAGTGTGATACCCAGCGGACTGCTGCCTATTCACTAAGTCCATTACCTTTTGACCTACGCTGTTGAACACTTCAAGGGTTACTTGAGTTGCCTCTGGCAAGGCATACTGAATCTGAGTAGATGGGTTGAATGGGTTCGGGTAGTTTTGAACTAAGGTAAACTGATTTGGAATAAATTCATCTTCTGTTGAGCTTGAAGTACTCTCTGTAGTAAAAATCCAACGTGAGCTCCATTCACCATATAAATTCTGATCTTTAACTAGGCCTCTTATTCTCCAAGTATATGTTGTAGAATTAGTTAGTTGAATACCACTAGTATAAGATAAGTAAGCAACTAGCGTGTCAATCATTGAGGAATCTGATAGATTAGTTAATTCAAATTGATAGTGAGAAGCAAGTGAATCGCTAACCCAAACAAAAGTTGGGACCAATTCAACATCTGTGGCAGATGAATCTGGGCTTATAAGGGAAATCTTGTTGGGCTTAACTACTATTGAGGGAGAAGTGCGGGTGTAAGAATATCCAGCTCCTTGATGTCTTGTTTGCCAATCATTGAAAGTTAATTCAAAGAATATATCATCTTCAGGTAAACTAACTATGAAACTCTTACCAGCAACATCCTTCATTCTTTGATTGGTGACTTCTCTTAAGCTTACATAATTTAAATTTTTCAGTTCATCCTCATTAAAATTTTCCAAAACCCCTTCATACCATAGCATTCCCTCTGGACTTTGTTGATTAGCAGCATCTTCAGTAGCTGAGTTGTACAAAAGTCCATCGCTTCCTCTAGTAATTATTATCGATGATGTAAGAGTATCGAATACTTGCTCTGAATTATTAGTGCGTGATATCGTAATTTCTGCTCCTGTCCAGATATCGGTAGAACTTACCGTATTAAAGTTATTTTCAGAATCAAAAACTGATTTTTCAAATTTGAAATTGATATCTATTGCTTGCGCATATAGATTCGTAACATTAAATGTGAATAAAAAAGTGATTAAATATATCATAGTGCGAACAGAATTTTATTTAATAAGCTAAAGTATTGCATTTTTAATATATATTATAGTGTTTTACAGTAATCATATAGGTGATCATTAATCGTCTCTAGAAGAACATAATTTCAATGAATATTAATCAAAATAAATCAGAACGAATCACAAGATTCATAATTGCACTCTTTTTATTACCTGCACCAATTATATTTGGTAATAATGTGTTTGCAATTATTCAAGCTTTAATTGGAGCTATTTTATTATTTAATGCGATTTCAGGCATCTGTGCTATTTATGGTATATTTGGTATAAATACATGTAGAGTTAATAACTAAAAAATAATGTTAAATGAATGCTCTTGCAACTTGTTCACTAACATCTGGATCAAGCAGTACAGCATAGTTTTGAGTGGTCTGGACTGAGCTGTGGCGTCTTAACACAGTATAGGTTTTGTTATGCGCTTGTTCAATTAATCTATTAGTCGCCTGTGATAATTTATTTGGCCTAGATGATAAGCTAAGTGTGTTGTTAGATGAATTAAGAAATGATAAGTAGTAGTCTTTTTGTCAAAAACTAAAATTGGATATTCTAGCTCAAGTTGGCTTGCAGTGATTTTGTCAAGAGTGTTATCAAGCATTGATCTTGTCTTATCAATCTCTAATAGTAAATCGTTTTTTGGAATATTAGCTGACGAAAACTCAAGTTCTCTGTGTCTAATGTAACCTGTGGCTCCAAGTTGAGTTCCAATAAACCAGTTAAGATTGCCAATTATGTGCAGACATAAATTTCCTGCAGAATTATTAATATTCTTTTCTACTTGCCAAATATTTTTTTCAGTTTTATATGCTTCAATTTCATGTCGAAGCTTTTTCAAATCTCTTTCAAGTAGTAATTTTAAAGTTTCAGTCAACATTCTCTTATCTGTTAGGTTGCATACAACTAAGTGCTGGAGATACCTTTTAATTTTTATACATTTATGTCATTCAAAAGCTAATAAATCCACTACCCATTTTCTAGTCTTTTACGATTCATTCATTCATTCATTCATT